>PVBE010836382.1_pt1 | contig 69347 bp, 61 predicted proteins | sample 1631181 | NCBI WGS metagenome assembly PVBE01 (sample SAMN08397723, study PRJNA350692) | Marine metagenome, whole genome shotgun sequencing project. | isolation source: water | place: Pacific Ocean | collected 2012-04
CGACGGCGCCGGCGAGTACGACGCCGGCGGCGATGGCTTCGACGGCGCCGACTACGGCGGCTCGGACTGCGACGACGCCAACAGCGACATCAACCCCGGAGCCGACGAGGTCTGGTACGACGGCGTCGACCAGGACTGCGACGGCAACGACGACGACCAGGACGGCGACGGCTGGACGGTGGACGAGGACTGCGACGACACCGACCCGCAGCGGGTGGACAACTGCGATCCCTTCGATAGCGGCATGATGGACAGCGGCGACCCCAAGGGCGGTGGAGGCTGCGAAGGCTGCGCAAGCCCCGCTGGAGTGCCCGGATTGCTGGCCTTCGTCCTGGCCGCCAGCCTGGCGCGACGACGAAGAGACTGAGCCGGCGTGGGAGGGCCGGTCCGCGTCAGCGTGGACCGGCCAGCAGCGCGGCGAGCCGGGAGAACTCTCGCGTCGCAGGGCCCGGATGGCGCTCGAGGCTGTCGTAGTCGACGCGGTAGAGGCCGAAACGGGGGCCGTAGCCCTCGGACCACTCGTAGTTGTCGAGCAGCGACCAGTGGAAGTAGCCCTTGACCGGAATGCCTTCGCCGATGGCTTGCATCACGGCGTGGGTGTGGCTGCGCAGATAGTCCGCGCGCTGGCTTCCCTCGGCATCGGCGATGCCGTTCTCCGTGATGTAGATCGGGAGCTCGTAGCGCGACCACACCCGCCGGATCAGGCGCAGCAGCCCTTCGGGGTAGATCTCGACGCCAGCGTCACTCAAGGGGCCCGGGCCCTGCAGCAGGGTCACGAGTCCGGGGGCGCTGGGCGTGAAGCGCACCAGGTTGCGCCGGTAGTAGTTGATGCCGAAGTAGTCGGCGGACCCGGCCAGGCCGGGGAGCTCTTCGTCGATCTCGGGAAAGCCCGCAAGGTGGAAGCTGATTCGGCCCTCCTTGATCGAGTCGTAGAAGGCCCAGTTGAAGCCCTTGTCGGCCTCTCGGGCGGCCACCCAGTCCAGCACGGACCACCGCTGCGAGGGATCGAAGACGATCAGGTTCATCGCCGCACCGACCTGAGCTTCCGGGTCCACGGTGCGGATCGACGCGACCGCCGCGGTGTGTCCACGCACCAGCCCGGCGAAGGCCAGCGAAGCCTGAGAGGTGTCCTGGACCCCCGGCGGCCAGACCCCCTGCACATAGCTCTGGTACATCTGCACGTTGGGCTCGTTGACCGTGCACCACAAGGGCACGTCGGCGCCGAAACGGCGGGCGGCCTCCGCTGCGAAGCGAGCAAAGCGCTCCGGGAAGTCCTCCGCGGTCAGTCCTCCCCGATCCGCGATCCACGTCGGCAGCGTGAAGTGCAGGAGCGTGACCATCAGCTCGATGTCGGCTGCGCGAAGCTGCGCGATCTCGTCTGCGTAGTGCGCCCACGCCTCCTCGTTCCAGCTCCCTTCCACGGGCTCCACCCGGCTCCACTCGATGGAGAAGCGGTAGGCGTTGGCGCCGAGGTCCTCCAGCAGCTGTACGTCCTCGGGGACACGGTTCCAGTGGTCTGCGGCGACCCCGCTGGGCTTGCCATCCAGGATGTGACTGGGATCGGACTCGAAGCGCGCCCAGTCGTTGTACACGTTGCCCCCCTCGATCTGGTGGGCGGAGGTCGAGGCACCGAAGAGAAAGTCCGCAGGGACGTCGGCGAGGATCGGGTTGTCGGGAATCCCCTCGAACTCGAGCTCGGCCTCCTTCAACTCGAAGGCCGCGAGACCCGAAAGGTAGAGCACACCGAGCGCCAGCACGCCACGCGCCGACCAGCGCAGCAGCCGAGAAGCGAGCCCTTTTTTCCCTGCCATCGCAGGCCCCCTCGTTCCCCGTGCTGGACACCGAAGCGCAAGTGATACTGGAGTACCCAGTCCATGTGGCTTTCACTGGCTATCGCCGCTCGTCCAGACCTGCCCAATGTCCTTGTGGAGGACGGCTACGCCGTGCACTACGACGATCCGGCGGGGGGTGACGCGAACGGCGACGGCATCCCGGACATGGTGGACCGGGTGCTCGACGGACTGCGCGGCGGGGAGGAGGCCTTCCGAGAGGCCGGCTACCGCGAGGTCGAACCCGACGAGGGACGCGGCGGCACCGAGGAGATCGATGTCTACCTGGTGCACCTGGACTCCAACGGCCAGGCCTCGTCCGTTGCCCTCGGCGGACCCCACTACTCCTGCTACATCGAGGTGGAGGAAGACCTTGGCGGTATCGGTGGACTCACCGTCGAGAGCGTCGCCGCACACGAACTGCACCACTGCGTTCAGTACGCCTACGCCCGCAACTCGGGCTGGCTCCACGAAGCCTCGGCAACCCTGGAGCAGTACCGCACCTTCAGCGACGACGGACTCGTTCTGGCCGTGGGACTCCTCTGGATGGAGAGACTGGCCGGAGCGGACCTCCCACTGAACAGTCGGCTTGGCCGCTTCGACTATGCGGGCTTTGTGTTCCTCTACTTCTGGGAGGAGTACGGCGGTAGCCAGACCGAGCTGTGGGAAGCCCTGCGGGTGACCGACAGCTGGGAGGAGGCGCTCGAGGCGGAGGCGGACCGGATCTGGGGGCTCAGCCTGGATGAGCTCCTGCTCGAGTACGCCACCTGGAACGCCTTCGCCTGCGAACGCGACGACGGCCAGCACTACCCCGACGAGGGACCGCTGGCCTGCACCGTCGAGGCCTCCGTCGAGGTGTCGACGGCCCCCGTCGAGGCCGAGCTCGAGCGCTGGTCGGCAGCCTACTTCGAGCTCCCCGCCGAGGAGGAGCGACCCGTCCAGCTTCGATGCGACAGCGTCGTGGGCCTGAAGCTGGTGGCCCTCGATGCGGAGGGTGTGGCGGGGGAGGAGCGCGGTGGCTGGACCGACCTCCGGCGCTTGCAGTCCCCGCTGGACCCGAAGGGTAGCGTGCTCGTGGTGCTCAGCTCGGGATCGGAGGGTGCCAGCGTGTCCTGTACCGTCACCCGCGTCGAGCCCGTGGTGGAGGGCTGCGGGTGTGGAGGAGGCCCGGCTCCGGGCGGGCTCGCCTTGCTTCTCTGCGGTCTCGCAGCATGCTGCCTGCGTTCAGAGAGCACGGTAGGCTGAAGGCTGATGTTTCTCACCCTGGCCTGCCTCCAACCCCTGCTCAAGGGAACGGATCGGGTTCAAGACACCCACGCGCGGGAGTCCGGAACGATCGACAGCAGCGAGCTGTGCACCGGCTGGTACGACCTGGACGAGGACGGCTTTGGTGCCGGCGTGGCCATCGAGACGCGCTGCGACAGCCTGCCCGACAACATGGTGCAGAACGGCGACGACTGCGATGACTCCAACGAGGACATCCACCCCGCTGCCGCGGAGATCTGCAACAGCCTCGACGACGACTGCGACGGCACGGCGGACTCCAGCACGGTCTGTCCGTGCCTGGTGCAGTACAACGACGATCGTCCCTACCTGTTCTGTGCGGACGCCATGAACTGGTCCGGCGCCGAGGGCCACTGCAGCACCCAGGAGAACTACCACCTGGTCGTCATCGACGACCTGAGCGAGCAGTCCTGGGTGTGGGCCAGGACCAAGGACCACGGGGCCTCCCACTGGTGGTGGATAGGCTTCCACAACCTCGAGGCCGCCTCGTGGGAGGAACCCGACGGAAAGTGGAAGTGGGTGAATGGAGAGCTCTCGACCTACACCCACTGGTACTCCACGGAGCCCTACGTCCAGCCGGATGACACAGGCAACAACGAGGACTGTGCCCACATCGACCCGAGCCACGGCTACTGGAACGACCTCGACTGCAGCTCCTCCAACTGGAATGGCACCCCGTTGTCCTGGGTCTGCGAGGGCGATCCCCCCTCTTAAAGCAGCTTCTTGAGCACGCCCAGGACGCTGTCGATGTCGGCTTCGGTGTGCCCCGCGTTGATCTGGAAGCGGATGGTCTGGTCACCCTCGGGCACCACCGGGTAGTTCAACCCCACGACCAGCACGCCGTGCTCGGAGAAGCCCTCGACCATGCGGGTGGTGCGTGCGGTGTCACGGACCAGGAGCGGGACGACGGGGTGCTTGCCCGGGATGGACTCACAGCCCAGGGCGTCCAGACCCGCTCGGAACTGGGCGATCCGCGCCCGGACATTGGCCAGGCGCTCGAGGCCCTCGGGGGAGTCGGCGATATCCACCGCGGCCTTGGCCGCCGCGCAGTCCGCGACCGAGAGCGGGTTCGTATAGATGTAGGTGTCCGCCTTCTGACGCACCGCCTCGATGACCGCCTCGCTGGCGGCCACGAAGCCACCGTTGACGCCGAAGGCCTTGCCGAAGGTACCGACGGAGATGTCCACCCGAGAATCACAGATCTCCTCGGTGCCACGACCGGTCTTCCCGTAGGCACCGATGCCGTGGCTGTCGTCCACCACGGTGACCAGGCCCTCCTTGAAGCGGTTGCGGTGTCCCTCGAGGATGGCGTTGATCGCGTCGATGGGAGCGTGGTCGCCTCGCATCGAGAAGACCCCGTCGAAGATGACGACGACCCGCTCGATGCCCGCCGGCACGGACTCGATGCAGTCCCGGAATCGGGCCATGTCGTTGTGCTTGAAGATGGCCTTGTGTTCGCTCGGCACCCGCGCGATGCGCATGGCTCGAATGATGCAGTTGTGGTTGAGCTGATCCCCGATCCAGAAGGTCTTCTTGTTCTGGAGCGCCAGGGCCAGGCCCAGGTTGGTGGTGTAGGCGGAGTTGAAGATCTTGCCAGCGGGACGACCCAGGAAGGCAGCGATGCGCTCCTCCAGCTCCACGTGGGCGGTGAAGGTGCCGTCGATGAAACGAACCGCTCCAGGGCCCGCACCAAAGCGATGGGTTGCCTCGTCCGCCGCCGCGATGACCTGGGGGTGATGACTCAAGCTGAGGTAGCTGTTGGAGTTCATCCGGATGAACTCCAGCTCACTGCCGCGCAGCTTGTAGCGCCGACCGTAGGGAGCCCTCGGCGGGATGGTGTCGACGATGATGCGCTCCGGCGCCTTCGCACGCCCTTCCGCTTCGAGGGCAGCGACCTCCTTCTGCAGGCCTGCGTCGAGCAGCTCCAGGGACATGGGGACCTCCTGGGTGAGCGCTAACACGCGGTCAGGCCAGCAGGGCTTCTCCCTTGGACATGGCGGTCAAGAGAGCCCTGTGGTCCAGCTGGCCCTCGGTGATCAGACTGGGGTGCAGCTTGTGAAGCCGGTCCCACCACCCCACGACCGCGAGGCTGCGATCGGTCTCCACCGAGCCCAGCGCCACCCGGGCTGCCAGGGCCCCGTGCACGATGACGGGGTGCGGTTCAGCGACCACGAGCTCGCAACGCAGGTTGCCCATCACCTCGACCGGGCCCGTGAGACCGCGCACGGACAACTCTCCATCCACCCGCATGGGCGCGTCCGCCAGGGCGATGTCCGGCGCCTTGAGCGAGCCACGAACCCACAGGAAAGGCCCCTGCGGCGCGAAGCTCGTGATGCTGAAGCGAGCCGCCAGGTCCCCCTCCACGACCAGCCCGACCACGCGGTGCGGCTCCACCCGCAACCAGGTCTCCAGCTCACCGGGGTCCAGAGGAAGGCCCAGGATGTCCCGGTCTCCCTGGATGATGGCCACCTTGCCCGTCGCCGCAAAGGGAAGGCCCGGGATCTCCGTGCTGTGAACGACCCTCACACGCCCCTCGCTTGGACCGGCCACACCACCTTGTGCAGCTGAAGCTGGAAGCGAACGTCCAGCCCGTCCTCCATAATCCAGGCCACCAGTTGGTCCGGCTCGAAGAGCGTCCACTCCGGCCCGGGCTTCCACGCCGGACTGAAGAGCAGCTCACAGGGCCATTGGCGGGAGTTCACCAGATCCCGCGCCCACTCGTAGTCCCGCCGCGAGGCGAGCACGAACTTCACTTCGTGGTGGGGCTGCAGGTGATCGAGGTTGGCCATGAGGTTGCTCTCGCACTCTCCACTATCCGGGGGCTTCAGATCCATGATCACGTGGACCGCCTGCGGAACCGAGGAGATGTCCAGGCTTCCGCTGGTCTCCAGAAGCACCGTCGCTCCCCGGGCCAACAGCCGCTCCAGCAGCGGAATGCACTGACTCTGAGCCAGGGGCTCGCCCCCGGTGACCTCGACCAGGGAAATGCCGTGGCCCATGGCCTCGTCCACCACATCGTCGATGCTGCGGTGCGTGCCCCCGGTGAAGGTGAACTCCGAGTCGCACCAGGAGCAGCGCAGGTTGCAGCCGGTCAGCCGGACGAAGACACAGCGCACCCCCGTAAAGCTGCTCTCCCCTTGAATCGAGGCGTAGATCTCCGTGATACGCAGGCGCTCGTCCTTGGGGATCGAGGAGGCTTCAGCGCTGCGAAGCGAACCGCTCATCCCAGCGTTATAGCGCCCCATGAGCTACCGCATCGAGACCGACAGCCTGGGCGAGGTCCAAGTCCCCAGCAACGCCCTGTGGGGAGCACAGACCCAGCGCGCCATCGAGAACTTCCCGATCTCCGGGAAGCCCTTCCCCCGTCGCTTCATCAGCGCCCTGGGAATCGTGAAGAAGTCCTGTTGTTGGACCAACGAAGAACTGGGCCGCCTGGACACCGGCATGGCCGAGTGGATCGCCGCCGCGGCCCAGGAGGTGATCGACGGGCGGCTCGACGAGCACTTCCCCATCGACATCTTCCAGACCGGCTCCGGCACCAGCACGAACATGAACGCCAACGAGGTCATCTCCAACCGGGCGATCGACCTCATCGGCGGAAGCATCGGCAGCAAGTCGCCCGTCCATCCCAACGACCACGTCAACATGGGGCAGAGCTCCAACGACGTCATCCCCACCACCATTCACGTAGCGGGAGCCACCGCCATCGCCGAGGATCTCGTCCCGGCCCTCGAGTGCCTCCAGGCAGCCCTGGATGCAAAGGCAAAGGCCTTCGACCACATCGTGAAGTCCGGCCGTACCCACCTGATGGACGCCACCCCGGTGCGCCTGGGCCAGGAGTTCAGCGGCTACGCCGAGCAGGCCGCCAAGGCGGTCGTGCGCGCGACCAAGGCCCAGAAGGCGCTGATGGAGCTGGCGCTCGGCGGCACCGCGACGGGCACCGGCATCAACCGGCCGGCGAAGTTCCCCGCCATGGCCATCGAGCGCATCGCCGACGAGACGGGTCTTCCCTTCATCGAGGCGCGCAACCACTTCGAAGCACAGGCCGCCCGCGACGCGGTGGTCGAGGCCCACGGCCAGCTCAAGACCATCGCCGCCAGCCTGACCAAGATCGCCAACGACATCCGCTGGCTGAGCAGCGGCCCCCGCACCGGCTTCGCCGAGATCCGGCTGCCCGCTCTGGCTCCCGGCAGCAGCATCATGCCGGGCAAGGTCAACCCGGTCATGTGCGAGATGCTGACCATGGTCTGCGGACAGGTCATGGGCAACGACGTCGCGATCAACGTGGGGGGCATGAACGGCACCTTCGAGCTGAACGTGTACCTGCCGCTGATGTGCATCAACCTGCTGGAGTCCACCAACATCCTGGCCAACGGTGCGACCACCTTCGCGAACAAGTGCGTGGAGGGCATCGTCGCCAACGAGGAGAACTGCACCCGCAGCGTCGAGGTGAACCTGGCGATCTGCACGATGCTGGCCCCCGCCATCGGCTACGACAAGGCGTCGAAGATCAGCAAGCACGCCTTCGCGACAGGACAGAACGTGCGCCAGGTGGCCAAGGAATGGAAGGTGCTCCCGGACGAGGAGATCGACCGGCTGCTCGACTTCCATGCCATGACGGTGCCCGAGCAGGACTGAGGTGGACCCCTACGCGGCAGCGGAGCGGCTCGATGGCCGGATCCACCGCACCCCCGTCCTCAGCTGTACGGCCCTGGACCGGTGGGCCGGGCGTTCCCTCGCCCTGAAGTGCGAGAACCTGCAGAGGACCGGCAGCTTCAAGATCCGAGGCGCGACGAACGCCGTCCTGGGACTTCCAGCCGAAGTGCAGCACGTCATCGCCGCCAGCAGCGGCAACTTCGGGCAGGCCCTCGCGCTGGCGGCGCGGGAAGCGGGCCTGCGCTGCACGGTGGTCGTGCCCAGCGACGCTCCTGCCGTGAAGATGGCTGCGATGCGCGGCTACGGCGCCGAGCTGGTGCTCTGCGAGCCCACTCTGGAGGGACGACGCAGCACGCTGCAGGAACAGGTCGCCGCCACCGGTGCGCACGAGATGCCCAGCTTCGACCACCCCCACGTGATCGAGGGCCAGGGCAGCGTCGCGGTGGAGCTGCTGGAGCAGGTGCCCGGGCTGGATGCCGTCATCGCGCCCATCGGCGGAGGCGGACTGATCGGTGGCATCGCTCTGGCTTGCCGAGACACCGGCGTGCGGGTCTTCGCCGGCGAGCCCTTCGGTGCCGACGAGGCCTGGCGCAGCAAGGAGGCCGGCGTCCGCATCCACGAAGCGAACCCGGAGACCGTCGCCAACGGTCTGCTCGTCAGCATCGGTGAGAACAACTGGCCGATCGTGCGCGACCACGTCGAGGCGGTGGTCCGGGTCAGCGACGAGGAGATCATCGCGGCCATGACGCTGTGCTGGGAGCGCGCGAAGCTGGTGATCGAGCCCTCGGCGGCCGTGGCCCTGGCCGCCGCGAAGAAGCTCCCCGACGACTGCGAGGACGTGGGGGTCGTGTTGAGCGGGGGAAACGTCGATCTGGGTGAGCTGCCCTTCTAGGCGGCATCGAACATGGCGCAGATCGTGGTCATCGGTGGCGGCATCGCGGGCCTGAGCGTCGCGGAGTGGCTCCCCGACCGCCACCGGGTCACGGTGGTGGACCCCGACCCCGGGGGCAAGGTGCGCACCCGCCGCATCCAGGGCTTCACCGTGGACGAGGCGGCCAATGGCTGGCTCGACTCGGAGCCCAGCACGACCGAACTCATAGGCCGACTGGGCCTGGAGCAGAGGCTCCTGCCAGCCCAGCCCGGACCGCGCTGGCTCGCCTGCGGTGAGCGCCTGGTCGAGATCCCGACAAGCCCCTCCACCATGCTGCGCAGCCCCGTCCTGAGCTGGCCCGGGAAGCTTCGCGCCCTGGCGGACCTGGTCATGCCGCGGGGCCCCGAAGACGAGAGCATCGCCAACTTCGTGCGCCGTCGCCTGGGCGACGAGGTGCTGCGCCGCCTGGTCGCGCCCATGGTCGCCGGAATCCATGCCGGCGACACCGAGGCGCTCAGCCTGAGCGGCTGCTTTCCCCGACTCAAGGCCCTGGAACAGGAACACCGAAGCCTGCTCCTCGCGGCGCGGGGGCGCGGTGCTGGCCCTCCGGGTCGGTTGACCTCGCTGACGGGAGGCGCCGGCACCCTGACGGAAGCCCTGGTCGAGCGATGCACGCTCGTGCGGAGCCGGTGTGTTGGGCTGGAACCGGGCTGGCGGGTGCTGACCGAGGAGGGCGCACTGGAGGCCGACGCGGTGGTCGTCGCATGCCCCGGCCCGGTCGCACGGCAGCTGCTCTCCTTCGACGAGGAGCTGCCCTCGCTGATGGGCAGCATCCCCTACGCACCCGTGGTGGTCGTCATCAACGCCCTTCCGCGCTGGGACGCCGCCCCCGAGGGCTTCGGCTTTCTGATTCCTCCCGAAGAGGGGCGCAGCATCCTGGGTACGCTGTTCACCTCCAACTCCTACCCATCCCACGCTCCCCAGGACGGCTTCCTCATGCGCACCATGATCGGTGGTGGCCTGAACCCGCTCCAGGCCCGGCTGGAACCCGAGGCCCTGGTCGCGGTCGCGCGGCGGGAGAACGAAGTCCTCATGGGCCCTCTCCCCGAGCCGCTCTTCACCCAGGTCATCGCCCACCCGCAGGGCATTCCCCAGTACCTGATCGCTCACCCCCGGAGGGTGGGTCTGCTGCGCGAGGCGGCGAGCCAGCATCCTGGCCTCGTCCTGGCGGGGAACCACCTGGGCGGCATCGGCGTGAAGGACTGCGTGCGCGAAGGCAAGCGCCTGGCGGAGGCGCTGGATGCGGCGCTATAGCGACCCCCTCGACGCCATCTGGTTGGACCTGATGGACCGGCTCGGCTGGCGGGTCGAGCGCACCACCCAGGTCTATGCCAGCTGGAACGGCAAGGGCACGCTGTTCATCAGCGTGCCCGAGGACTTCGACCCCGATGACTGCCTGGCCCAGATGCTGCTCCACGAGCTCTGCCACGCCCTCGTCGCAGGGCCCGGTTGCCTGGACAAGCCCGACTGGGGCATGGAGAACACCGACAGCCGCGACCTGGCCCAGGAGCACGCCTGCCACCGCCTGCAGGCTGCGCTGACCGGCCCCCACGGCCTGCGCGACATGCTGCGGCCCACCACCGACCACCGCCCCTACTACGAGGCTCTGCCCGCTGACCCGCTCCGCCCGGGGAAGGACCCGGCCATTGTCCTGGCTCGGGAAGGCTTCATTCGCGGCACCCAGGGTCCCTGGGCCGAGCCACTGGCCGACGCCTTGAAGGCCACCGCCGCCCTGGCCGACATCCTGCGCCCCCACGCGGCCGGCACGATCTGGGCGGAGAGCCGTCCACCGCATCCCACCGGCATGGCGCCAGCCGAGAGCAGCCAGAGGAGCTGCGGCGACTGCGCGTGGATGACGGCGGAGAGAGCCTGCCAACACGCCGGCGTCCCGGTCCAAACGGACTGGCCTGCCTGCCTGCGCTGGGAGGCCGTCTTCGGCGAAGAGGCCTGCCCCTCCTGCGGAGCCTGCTGCCATCGGGGCTTCGACGTGGTGGATCTGGACCCCGACGAAGCCCTCGTCACCGCCCGGCCCGACTGGATCGACAAGGACCGGTGGGGGCTGCACCTGCCGCGGCCCGACGGCCACTGCGTCGCGCTGAACGAAGACGCCCCCTGGCGCTGCACCGTCTACGAGCAGCGGCCAAGGAACTGCGCCGAGCTGGAAGTACGAGGCTCGGCTTGCCTGAGCGCTCGCCAACGAGCGGGCATCGGCCCTAGAGGCCGCGCCCCATCACGACGTAGACCACGCCGGAGCTGAGGGCTTCACCCTTCGCCCCCGGTGCAGAGATCGCGATGTCCTGGAAGCCACAGTCGTCTCCACCCACCAAGGTGGTGAGGTAGCCGTCCTCGTCCAGGTCCGGGTTCACCATCTCGAAGGGGTGCTCCACGCTGCCCTGGGCACCGAGACTGTCCGTGACGGTGGCGACCAGGGTGTACTGTCCTCCGACCTCCAGGTCCGAGAGCGCAACGGTGAGACCGCTGCCCGAGCTCCCATTCAGCTCCCAGGCCACCGCGACCTGGTCGCCATCCTCGGGATCCGAGGCATCCAGCTCGATCTCCTGCGTCGTGGCGTAGTAGCCCCGCTCGTTCACCACCGAGATGGTGGGGGGCTCGTTGTCCCGCACGGACAGGGTGATGTGATCGGTCGCGCTGTTCGCGTCATCGTCGAAGACCGTGACCTCGACCGTGACCTCGCCCGGTGGGAGCACGGTTTCGACCCAGAACATCCCGTTGTCGTTGTTGCGACCCAGCTCGTGGTCGAGCGAGGTGGAGCCAGACTGCAGAGCCCAGGTCTGCAGGAGGCCCTGCGCACCGTCGTCGTCATCGTCCACCTGCGCACAGATGAGCGCGATCCCCGCGCCGACGCTCTCGCCGTCCGTGTGGCTGACGATCTCCACCACAGGTTCCGATTCCCGAACACCGATCTGGTGGTCACTACAGGCCAAGAAGACGAGAAGCATCCAAGGGGGGTACTCCGACCCCAACTCAGAACGATCCGAGACTTTCTCGGAGCTTGTTCGCTATGCTGCGAAGCATGTCCCTGCGCCTGGCCCTGGCCCTGATCGGTCTGGCGATCGCCGCCCACTGGGCCCTGCCCATCGCCGTGCCTCTGGGCTCGCTCGGCGACCGCGAAGAGCTCCGCGTCAAGGCGGTTCAAGAAGCCGCAGCGCTGGGCTGGGATGTCTCGAAGCAAACCGAACTGGTGCGGCTGGAGGTGGACAACCAGGTGCTTCACCGCTTCCGCTGGGTGCTGCCCGAGGGCCGGGTCCACCTGCAGCTGGACAGCACCGGGAAAGCCCAGGCCTGGGCCCTTCCGGACGGCACCGTCAAGCGGCGGCGCGTGCTCATGCCGGGTCACTTCAAGCGAAAGCGCCAGGGCCAGGGCCTGACCGTGGGCGCAGTCGTGCTGGGCGCGCTCGCCGGTCTGGCCCTGCTGAGCGGCCGAGGACCTTGGCACTGGTCCTTCGCCCGCCGGATCACGGCGGTCTCCGGCGGAGCGATGGTGCTGTCTCGAGCCCTGGAGGTGGACCAGCTCAGCTGGGGCTGGAACGCACAGCACAACCGAGCGGCAATCTACGCGCTCGAGTTCGCCCGCGATTCGATGATCTGGGTCCCCATTCTGGTCGCGCTCTTCCTCTGCGCAGCGCGGGTGGGACCACCGAGAGTGCGGAAGGGTGTGACGGCAGGCGTCGCCATGGCCGCGCTGCTCTTCCTCGGCGCGGGCCTCTCGGTGCTCGCTCTCTCCCAGCTGGGCCTGGAGCCGCTCCTACAGCCCCGACACCTGCTGGGCTACCTCTACGACGCCCGCCTGCCGGTGCTCTCCGTGGTGGGCTACAGCCTCTTCGCTGCGCTGGCCGAGGAGTGCATCTTCCGCCACTTCGGGACCGGCATGCTCTACGAGCGGACCCGAAAGCCCTGGCTGGCCATCCTCCTCCCGGCACTGGTCTTCGGCTTCATGCATGCCAGCGTGGACTTCCTGCCCACCGCCGAGCCGCTGGTTCGAGGCACGCTGATGACGGGGGTGGGCATGGCCTGGGGTTGGCTCTACCTCAAGCGCGGCTTCGTCGCCGTGCTGGCCAGCCACCTGGCGGTGGATCTGCTGCTCTTGTCCTGGCCTCTGTGGGGAGGCTGACTACTCGCAGAGCGAGTCCAGCGCGATGAGGACCTCGTTGTCCTTCTCGTCGCATTCCTTGGCCTGACCCCACTCGCTGCTGCCGCCCTGACTGGGGTCGTCCACCACCACACGCAGGCGGTCGTAGCTGGCCCAGTCCGCCAGCTCGAACTCCAGGGCAGCGCTCAGGTCGCCCGGCTGGACTTCCGCCGGGACAGCCTGGACCGCGAGCAGGGTCTCCGTGTTTCCACTCTCTCCGTAGAGCGCGACCTGGATGCCGGCCTCAGCGGTGATCCAGGCCCCCTCGTTGGCCACCTGGATCCAGACCAGCGCAGGGCTTCCACACTGCTCCTGGCAGAGCTCGTCCACCGGGTAGAGGTTGGGTGCCGCCAGAGCGCCGAAGCTGCCCGGTGCCTGCTGCCGGAAGGAGTTGTAGTCCTCGCTGGAGTAGGGAGCGTAGTTGGGTGAGGCCGTGCCCACGTCGTAGCTGTCGCTGATGTTCGTGATGTAGTAGGCGTGCTGGTTCCAGACCTTCCGCGCGCTCACCCAGTCGTCGTCCGCCGCCCCCAGCACGTAGATGCCGTACTCGTCCATGGAGTCGGGGCGGGGGCCGTTCACCACAACGATCTCGGCCTTTCCGTCGCCGTCCACGTCGGCGACCAGCGGGTACTCGTGGATCGTCCAGCTCTTGTGGTTGTCGTCCTCGAGCAGGGGAACCAGGCGCTCCCACGGGTCCAGGCCCGGGCTGGTGTCGACCCCCCAGACATAGACCGCGTTCTCGTCACTGAAGACGACCTCGGCCGCGCGGTCCCCGTTGAAGTCGAAGACGGTGCTTCCGGTGCTCGCGCTGGACCAGTCCCGGGTGGGGTACAGGGCGTAGCGATCCAGCTGCCCGCCCGCAGCGCTGTAGACGGTGTAGTAGCAGCTGCCCGCCACGCCGATCTCGGGCACGCCGTCACCGCTGAAGTCCGCGATTGTGGGCTGGCCACCGAAGCTGCGCCGGCTGGTGTCACAGCCCAGGGGATGGGTGGGGAGGTTCGGCTCGTCGTCGAAGGGTGCGTTGTCGATGAGGTCGATGCCGACGCAACGACCGCTGCTGTCGGGCTGCCCCTCGAAGAGGCCCACCTGGTTGTTGCCCGTCAGCACGATCTCCGGCTGGCCGTCCTTCTTCCGGATGTCGGCCACCGCCGGATAGCCATCCTTGGCCTCCTCCCAGCCGCTGTTTCCGTAGTGTCCGAGAACGCAGTAGACCGACCCATCGGACTCGTAGACGTGGTTGCCGGCCACCACCTCCATGGTCAGACCATCCCCGTCCATGTCGTAGGGGAAGCTGTGGTACCCGCTGTTCCAGTAGCCGTCGGCCGCGCCGTAGTAGGTGCTGTGGTACCAGCCTCGGCCCTCACCGCCCTCCCAACGCAGGCTGAGATCGCGGCCGTCGAGCACCTGGTCCCCCAGGATCACGTCCACCCAACCATCGCCCTCGAGATCCCCGAGCGCGGGCGCGTGAGCAGCACACCAGATGGAGTCAGAACCCACCCGCTCCAGGCTGAGCTGTCCGGAGGTGCTGACCTCATAGGTCGCTGGAAAGCACAGGCCCGATCCATCCGCCACGGTGGTGACGATCTCGCTCAAGCCGTCGCTGTCGATGTCCGCCATGGCGACGCCGGCGAAGAGATAGGGCGCGTAGCTCTGCCCGTCGTAGCTGCTCCAGAGGACGCTGTCGTGGACCTTGGAGCCGTCCCCGCTGATCAGCCGGAGCACGCTGACCTCCGCGCCGAATTCGTCGCCCATGTTCACAGCGATGTCGGGGACGTCGGCCCCATCCAGCAGCCCATCGCTGTTGTCGTCGGTGGCCTGCCCCACCGCGGGGGACTGGAAGACAGCCCGGAGCTCCGGCTCGACGGCGAAGTCGTAGGCCGGCACGACCGCACCGGTCGATGGATCGACCAGTTGGTGGGTCATCGCCCACTCCACGGTGGCGTCGAAGGGGTTGCCGCTGGGCGCCGGCTCGTATTCGCAGTCCGTCAGCGTGACGACGTTGCCCGCCTGGGGGAGATCCTCGCAGTGGAGCTCTTCACCGGTGTCGACGGGATCGACCTGGGTGTCATCGGGCACGCCGGTGTCGATGACCCGGTCCTTCCCCCCACCATCGTTCGGTCGGCAAGCAAGGGCGATGAAGAGCAGCATGTCGGCCTCCCGGTGAAGGCGGCCGTCTAACCGTCCAGCAAGCCCCTGACCCGATCTACGAGCTCCTCGGGGGAGAAGGGCTTCTCCAGCAGAGGGACCCTCTGGAGGAGTTCGTTGGTGACCAGGTCCCCCGAGTAGCCGGTGACCAGGAGCACCCGCGCGCCCGGATCGACGAGCAGCACCTCGGCGATGACCTCCAGTCCGGAGACCCCCGGCAGGACCGCATCGATGAGCATCAGGTCGATCTCCTCGTAGCGCTCACGCAGGATGGACGTCGCCTCCACGCCGTTGGTGGCGGACAGCACCGTGTAGCCGAGGGACTGCAGCGTGACGGTCACCCAGCGGTTGATGACCTCCTCGTCTTCGACCACCAGGACGGTCTCGGTGCCGCGGGCGGGCGCCACCTTGTGTGCGGCGTGGTCCGGAATGGTCGGAAAGTCGATGTGAATGCTGGTTCCCTGCCCCAGGGCGCTGTCGACCAGGACGCGGCCATCGTGCTGCTCCACGATTCCGTAGACGATGGCCAGACCCATCCCCGATCCCCCCTCTCCAAGAGCCAGCCTCTGCTGAGCGCTCAGGCCCGGGCCGTCATCACTGACGGTCAGGCGAACCCGTCCGGAAGCCTCGGTCACACCGATGCCGACCCGTCCCTCCCCGGGGTGCTGCTTGCTCACCCAATCCGCCAGCTCCAGGAGCACGATGCCCAGCGCGTTGGGGTTGCCCTGCATCAGGCCTGCATCCTCCACCGCCTGCAGCTCCAGTCTCAGCTTGGGGCCCAGGGCTGCCTTGATGGCTCGCTCGCTGTCGATGAGCAGACTGCCCAGGCTCATCGCCGTGCGCTGCATGTCCGCGGTGCCCCCCGCCAGGCCCTCCACCTGTTTCTGCAGGCGGGCTGCGGACTGTGCCGCGTCGAGGATCGCTCGCAGGTGGTGGGCGAGGGTCTGCCGCGGCTTCTGAAGAAGCGCCTCGCTGGAGGAGCTGATGATCGTGCGGAGCTGCTCCTCCAGCTGGCTGGCCACGGTGCCAGCCACCGACATCAGCCCGTCGAGCCGCTCGGTGTCGCCGCTGTGGCTGGCCTGGAGGCGAACCATCCAGCCCATGGCACCGCCGATGGGCAGGGCCAGGATCACACCGCGATGGCGCTCCTTGCGGCCGTTGGCCTCACAGAAGAGCAGCTTCTCGGTCGCGGTGCCGTCCTTGGGCCACAACAACCCGTCCTCCCCGCGCAACCAGGTATCGACGGGATGCTCCAGCAGCTCCTCGCCATCCTCACCCAGCCACTCCCGCGCGGGCTCGTTGGCGTAGACCACCAGCCCGTCCTCGTCACAGACGAGCACCATGTCCGGAAGACTCTCGACGATCTGGCGGAAGTCGAGCATGGCCCCTCAGGGCACGTCCGTACGCCGGAAACGCACAACGGCGGCCGCCACCAGGAAGAGGAGCATCCCTCCCAGCGCAGCAAAGGCCTTCCACTCCCAGGCTTCCTGGTACCCGGTCCAGGCCTCCAGGGCGCTCCCGGGCATCCACGGCAGGATGTCGCCCGCGACCTTGAGGGACTCCAGGTTCGCGGCGTTGGCCAACATGTTCGTGGCGCCGAGGCCCATGCGTGCCGCCCACTCCCCCATCATCACGATCACCGTGCCCACCACAGCCCAGGCCACGCTGGTGGTGAAGGTACAGACCAGCGCTGCGATGCAGATGAAGGCCAGGTCGCTGAGCCAACAGGCCAGGTAGCCGAGACTGATGCCGGAGATGGGGGTCTCGCCTTCGAAGATCGCCAGACAGGGCAGCAGGGTGGTGAGGTAGGTGAGCGCCAGGCAGGCCCCTGCGTAGAGCGTGACCGCCGTGAACTTGGCGGCGAGCACAGACCATCTGGGCACCGCCCGAACGAGCAGACTGCGCAGGGTGCGGTTGGCGCGCTCCCCCGCGAAGAGCTGCGCGGTCACCAGCAGCAGGACCATCGGCATGATGAAGAAGTTGCGGGCCACCAGCACCCAGCCCATCACCGTCGCCGGCTCGAACTGGACGAAGGCCGCGATGAGGGGGTTCTCCTGGATCGCCTGCTGTTGCTGGTCGTAGGCGAAGGCGCTCGCTGCCACGACGATCAGGGGGATCACCAGACTGAGGATCAGACCAGCCCAACCGGTGGGTCGGGTGAGCACCTTGGTCATCTCGGCCTTGACCATGAGGGGGAAGTGGCGTGGCATCAGATCTGCGTGCCTCCCACCAGCTCCAGGAAGAGATCCTCGAGGGTCCGCCCCCGGGCCACCAGCTCGCTCACGGGGACGCTGTGCTCCACCAACTGGCGGTTGAAGGTGGGCACGTCGATGTGGCTGAGCTTCACGACCTGACGGCGGTCCGCGCCTGCACCGACCCAGTCGGCCCCTGCGATCGCGTCGATGGCTTCTCTGAGCTTGGGCAGGTCGGGACTGCCGACCTCGACCTCGAGCTCGCCACCACCGGCGATGAGCTCGTCCACCTCGCCCTCCGCCACCAGGTAGCCCAAGCGAATGATGCCCACCCGCGTGGCGACCGCCTGCACCTCGTAGAGCAGGTGGCTGCTGATGAAGATGGTGACGTCCTGATCCGCGGCCAGCGAAGCCATCAGGTCCCGGACGTCCTTCATGCCCTGGGGATCCAGCCCGTTGGTGGGCTCGTCGAGCAGGAGCAGCTTCGGCTTGCCCAGAAGGGCCCGCGCGATGCCCAGGCGCTGCTTCATGCCCAGGCTGTAGCCGCCGACACGGTCCTCCCCACGGTCCTGCAGGCCCACGCGGGCGAGGGCCTCGGGCACGACCTCCTTGGCGTTCAGGCCCGCATAGGCGCAGGCGATCTCCAGGTTGGCTCGACCGCTGAGCCACTCGTAGAAACGAGGCGTCTCGATGAGCGCGCCCACGTGCTGGCGCTGACGAACGGGATCCGTGTCCCCAAAGATGGCCACATGTCCCGCATCCGGCCGGATCAGGCGCATGATGCAGCGCATGGCAGTGGTCTTCCCGGCACCGTTGGGGCCGAGGAAACCGTAGACGCTGCCCTCGGTCACGGACAGGTCCAGGGAGTCGACAGCCACACGGGTTCCGTAGGTCCGACGCAACCCTCGAACCTCCAGCGCTACGCTCAAAGCCGGCCTCCTTTGCTTGCGAACACCCGATTCGACGTGTAGATACGCCCCTTCGGATAAAGGAGTCGTAAATGCGTCGTCTGCTTATCGCGTCACTCAGTCTCGGGCTGATGAGCGCTTGCAACCTGGGACCCAAACCCAACACCGACGACAGCGTCGACGACACCGGCGGCGGTGAAGAGGACGGGATCTCCATCAGCGACCTGCAGGACGGGACCATCGCCGAGGGCGAGACCGTAACCCTGACCGGCGTGGTGGTGACCAGCGGCTGGGACTCGGAGGCCAAGGGCTTCTTCATCCAAGACGCCGGCGGCGGGGAATACAGCGGCATCTACGTCTACGCTCCGAGCGCCAGCGACACCTACCTGGAGGTCGGCTACGAGCTGACCATCACCGGCCAGACCACCGAGTTCTACGACTGGACCGAGTTCAACGTGGCCGACACCAGCGCCTTCGAGGTCACCGGCAGCGCAGCGCCGAGCGTGGACACGGTGGACCCCGCCACGGTGAGCGACTGGGAGGTCTGGGAGTCCTGCCTGATCAACATCGGCGCAGCGACGGCCCTGGACAACGTCAACGGCTACGGCGAGATCGCGCTCGACAGCGGCCTGGTCCTGGACAACTGGTTCTTCGACTACCAGGGTGAGCAAGGTGCCACGTGGACCGGGGTCAGCGGACAGCTGATCTACAACTTCGAGTCCTGGAAGCTGGCGCCGCGCAGTGAGGAGGACCTGGCGGGCTACGTCCCCGGCGAAGGCCCGGGCAAGGTCAGCGTCGGAGAGTGCCAGGACGGCACCGTGCCAGAGGACTCCGCCGTCAGCATCGAGGGGGCGGTGGTCACCAGTCCGCCGGTGATCGACGGCGACGAGATCAAGGGATTCTTCATCCAGGACGCTGGCGGCGGAAGCGGCATCTACGTCTACGCGCCGGACGCGAGCAGCGACGACATCCAGGTCGGTGGGGTCCTGGACCTCACCGGGACCGTCGTCGAGTTCTACGATCTCACCGAGATCAAGGACGCCCAGCTGGAGTGGTCCACCAGCACGGACACCGTCGTGGCCACGGAGCTCAGCTCCGCCCCGAGCGACTGGGAGCCCTACGAGGGACAGCTCGTCACCCTGAGCAACATCCAGGTGACCGCGGAAGCGGACTATGGCGAGGTCGAGACCGACTGGGGTCTGAACATCGACGACCTGTTCACCGACAGCCCGTCCGTGGGCGACTACTCCTCGATCACAGCCATCGTGAACTACTCCTTCGGGGAATTCCTCCTCTGTCCCCGCGATGCGGTCGACGTGATCCAATAGGGCCATGAAGCGGCGGACCTTCCTGGGCGGCTCGGCCGCCGCGGCGACCATCGCGGCCTGCAAGGACGGCTCGGACACGGGTGCGCCAGCCTCCGTCGATCACGTGATCGTGATCATGATGGAGAACCGCTCCTTCGATCACTACCTGGGCTCCCTTCAGATGGAGGGAATGCCCGTCGACGGCCTGAGCGGGGACGAGGTCAACCCCGACCTCTCGGGCCAGGACCAGCCGGTCTTCCACCTGGACGAGACCTGCCAGGCCGACCCGCCCCACGGCTGGAGCTCCTCCCACCAGCAGTTCAACGAGGGCGCCAACGACGGCTTCGTCGAGCAGCACGAGAGCCGCGTGGGCAGCACGCAGGGCTCCTGGGTGATGGGCTACTACACCCGCGAGGACCTGCCGACGCACTACGCGCTGGCGGACGGCTTCTGCGTGCCGGACCGCTTCTTCTGCTCGGTCATGAGCAGCACCTGGCCCAACCGCTTCTACGGGCACTCCGGCACCAGCCTGGGAGTGAAGAGCAACAAACTGCCCGACGGCGGCAACGGCATCTACGACCAGAAGACCATCTACCAGGCCCTGGAAGAGGAAGGCCTGGGCTGGCGCTACTTCTACGTGGACATGCCCTTCATCGGCCTGCTGCACGACCACTGGGACGGCGACCGCATCGATGAGATCGAGGAGTTCTTCTGGCGCGTCGAGGCGGGCGACCTGCCCGAGTTCACCTGGATCGATCCGGGCTTCGGCTGGAACGACGACCACCCGCCGCACCACATCGCGGCCGGGCAGATGTTCCTGGCCCTGGTCGTCGAGGCGATCGCTCGCTCACCCCTGTGGGAGCGTTGCCTCATCGTCATCACCTACGACGAGCACGGGGGCTTCTTCGATCACGTCCCGCCACCCAAGGTCGAGGACGACCATGCCGACGAGGGCTTCGATCAGCTGGGCTTCCGAGTACCGGCGCTGGTCGTGGGTCCCTGGGTCAAGCAGGGGGTCGAGAGCACCGTCTTCGACAACACCTCGGTCCTGGCCTACTGCTGCGAGCGCTTCGGTCTGGAGCCCTGGACCCAACGCATCGCCAGCGCGAAGAGCCTCGGCCTCTGCCTGGATACCGAGCGGATGGAGGCCAACGAGCCGCTGGCGCCGCCGGTGATCCCGTCTTTCTCCGCCCCCGAGTTCCAGGACCTTCCGGAGGAGTGCCTCTACCGCAGCGACGGCACCGGGCAGCCGGAGCTCGAAGCCTGGCTGGCCGAGAACATGCCCCAGAACTGGCGTCGCGACCTCACGGGCGTCAAGGCCTTCCTGGACGCCAAGGCGCGGGAGTACGGACTCCTCTAAAAAGCCCAATACCCCCCTCCACATCATCGTGGAGGGGGGCTTGGGTGACGACAGTTACACACACGCAGGGGGTCCCTACGATGGGGTTCTGGGCTCCCCGGACCCACGAGCCCGAAGACTCGCAAGTCCGGGGTGCGTTCCATACCTCTCAGCAAGGGGGAGGAGAAGGCCGATGAGGGCCAGGAACGCTGCCAGAAAGTGGGGGGAGCTACCGGAGCTGCTGCAGCCCGTCCGAACCGCTACGGGGTTCGGGGGCACGTCACGCAGCTCGGTGCTCACAAGGGGGTAATCGGTCGAGGGATCGGGGGTCCTGGCGTCCACGCCATCACAGTCCTGGTCGATGCCGTCATCCGCGATCTCCGCTCCATCGGGAGAGATCAGCGGGTCAGCGTCGTCGCAGTCCCGGGCGCGGTCGTATCCATCACCGTCCGCATCAAAATCGTCGTTGCCTCGGCAGTCACTGTCGATCCCGTCGTACCAGGGGTCGTCAGCACCGGGGTAGATGCTGGCATCGTGGTCGTCGCAGTCCACCACGGCGGTCCATCGATCACCGTCGTCGTCCACGTCGTCCAGGCCGTCACAGTCCGCGTCGAGGGCGTCTCCGCTGGCCTCGATGGCCCCGGGGTTCACCGCCGGGTCCGTATCGTCGCAGTCCTGCAGCGCGTTCCAGCCATCACCGTCGGCATCGAAGTCGTCGTTGCCTCGGCAGTCGCTGTCCACACCGTCGTACCAGGTGTCCACCGCGTAGGGGAAGACCCGAGAATTGTGGTCGTCGCAGTCTCGGCCATAGACCCAGCCGTCGCCATCGACATCCGGCAGGTTCCAGGCATCAGGACCACCGTAGGGACCCATATCCGCTGCCGTAGCGTCCAGATCGGCGGCCCCATCGGGTCCAGCATCGATGCCGGGTGACCACGTGCTCAGGGCCCAGTCCTTCCGATCGGGGTCCACGAAGAGCGGATCCGTGGCCATGTCCACGCTCCAGCCCTCGAACTCTCCGACGAGTTCGCCGCCGAGATTGCCGAAGGCGATGCTCGATTCGATCTGAACGAGCCCGTTGGCGTTGGCGAGACCCTCGCTCGCGTTGCCGTAGACGATGCAGCCATCGAGGCTCACGTTTCCGCGCTCGACGGCAAGGCCCGCGCCGACTTCCGCCTGGTTGCCGGCGAGGAGCAGGTAGCTCAAGTCGACGAATCCGCCGTTCACAAAGAGCGCACCACCCACGTTGGCCCACTCCGTGTCGCTCCAGACGCCGTTGCGGGCGATCAGGGTGGACTGCTGCACAGCGACGGCACCGCCCTTGTCGGCTACGCCTCCGGAGAAGCGGCTTCGGACGAGCTCCACCGTGGCTCCACCCTCAATCCAGAGGCCTGCACCAAGGTCAGCGCGCCCGGCGAACACCGACAGGTCACTGGACCAGAGGCTCCCGGCCTGGATGGCGATCGCGCCACCGCTCAACGCAAAGCTGTTCTCGATGGAGGCATCGCTCAGGGTCAGGTCGGACGAGACGCTGTAGATGCTCCCACCCGCATCCGATGCCCGCCCCTGATCCATCGTGATGTGGCTGAAATCCGCCGTACCGCCAAAAACAGCCACGTGTCCGCCGCTGTGAGCCCGGGAGTCCGCGAACACGCTGGACTCGACGGTCAGGCTTCCACCTTCCGCAAAGATGGCGCCGCCGAAGCCCTGGGAGCCGGTGTCCCGGAACAGGCTGCCTCGCACGGTGATCTCACTGTCCACCGCGTGGATGGCGCCACCGCTCTCACCGTGGACGTCCACGAAGGCCACGCCTTCGGCTCGAAGGATGGCGTCATGGGCGATCACCGCCGTGACGGGCCAGTCGCCGATGTCCACCTGGGTCAGGAAGACCGTCCCCCCGATCGCCTCGACCGCAGGAGCGGGAGCAGCGGGGTCCGACTCGAAGATCACGCTGTCCAGGCTCAGGGTGGCGTCGTCGGTGGCTCGGACCGATCCGATCACACAACCGAAGACACTGACCTGCGCCCCATCCACCGCGTAGATGCCGTCGATCCGGATCTCCGAACCGACCGCTTCGATGCTGAGGTCCTTGTCGACGATCACCGAAGACCACTCACCGTCCGAGACGAGGAGGGTGTCCCCAGCCTCGGCATTGGCGATTGCCTAGTCCAGACCGAGCCCTGTAGAACTGACGACCGTCGCAGCGAGAGCTGGGGTAGTCAGGAACAGCAGGGTCATCGTGAAAACTCCGGGTCTGGTCGTTTGCTTACCAGTGAGATCGGATGAGCATCGTGCGACCGTTAGGGCTGGGGTCGATAAACTCCACCCGTGTCCTTGAAAGGCTGGTTGATGCCCCACTTCGCGCGGTGGCTGCTGGGATCCTCACGGCTGCATGCCACGCGTCGGCGGGCCGATCGAGCCCGACATCGCCAGGGTCGGCCACACCAGGTGACCTGGTACCACCGAGCGGACGATCCCCACAGCCACCTGCTGGCCCAGGCGCTCCCCTCCTTCCTGGAGCGCTATCCCGTCGAACTACGCTGTCGGACCGTCGCCCCACCCGACACCGATGCGGTCCGACACCCCGATCTCTGGAGCCGCTGGGCGCTTCGGGACGCCAGAGAACTGGCCACACGCTACGGCCTGCAGATGCCCCTGGGCCCCTGCGCGAGCGTCGAGGCGGTCCACGGTGCCCTGGAGCGTTCGGAGGACTACCTGGCCACAGCGCTGCAGCTGGGAGCCGCTGCCTGGCGCGGCGAGATCATCGACGGCCCGGGACCCGAGCCCGGAAGCCTCGAGGCAAACCGACAGGAGCTCGACGCCCGCGGCCACTACCTGTCCGGGATGCTGTACTACGAAGGGGAGTGGTACTGGGGCGTCGATCGGCTTCCATGGCTGGAGGAGCGCCTGGAAGGCTTGGGTGCGGGGAGTGGCTCGGCGCTCCAGAAGCGATCGGTGAGTGTCCCCGCGACCAGCAGGGAGCTGGACTTCTGGGTCAGCGTGCGCAGCCCCTACAGCTACCTGGCGCTGGAGCGGGTCTTCGCCCTGGTGGACGACTACGGCCTGAGCCTCCGCCTGCGGCCCATTCTGCCCATGGTGATGCGGGGGATCCCGGCCCCCCGAACCAAGCGGATGTACATCGTGCGGGATGCCACGCGGGTCGCCCTTCGCCTGGGTGTCGACTTCGGCTCCATCTGCGACCCCCTGGGCCCGGGCGTGGAGCGCGTGCTGGCCTGGATGCCCCACGCTCGGGACCAGGGACGCGAGCGGGACTTCCTGCTGGCGGCGATGCGCGGGATCTGGGCCGAGGGCATCGAGGTCGCCAACGACAAAGGCCTGCGCCGGGTGGTCGAGGCTGCGGGCCTGGAGTGGAGCCCCGAGCCGGTGAAGGACGACCGCTGGCGCACCGAGGTGGAGGCCAACCGCGAGGAGCTCGCGACGCTTGGATTGTGGGGGGTACCCAGCTTCCGCCTTGGAAACTACACCGGCTGGGGCCAGGACCGCCTGTGGGTGATCGAGGACCTGCTACAGGCCGCTCGCGGTCCTCAGACGCCCGAGACCGGCGCTTCCTCCGGATAGTGACTCAGCGCCACGAGGTTCCCCTCGGGATCATGGCCATAGAGCGTGTAGAGCGTGGACTCCAGTGGGCCAGCGTCCACTTCTCGAAGGCGGGCGCCCCAGGCCTCCCGGTCCTCCGACGCGATGCAGAAGGCGGGTAGCCGCCACCCGCCCTCCGCATGCGGAAGCCCCCGTTCCACCATGAGGATGCTCCCCTCGAGCTGGAGCCAGATCGAGCGGAGGCTGCCCTCCTCGTCGTGGTGACGTTTCAGCTCCTCCACCCCCAACAGACGAGCGTAGAAGTCGGCGACACCGGGGACGTCGCGACAGGTCAGCGCCAGGTGGTGAAGCCTCATCGATCAATACTCCGCAGGTGAAGGATGTCTCGATCCCCATCCCCGAGCGTATAGGGCCCTACGAGGTCCTACGCCCCCTCGCTCAGGGAGGAATGGCCGCCGTCTTCGCCTGCGAGAACCCGTCCACGCGCGAGCAGGTCGCCGTCAAGCTCCTCACACACCGCGGGCTGGCCATGCCGCGCTTCGCTCGGGAGTACCGAGCGCTCACCCGCCTGGACCACCCCAACATCGTCAAGGTCTACGAGTTCGGGGTGCACGCGGGGAGCCCCTACCTGACCATGGAGCTTCTCGATGGGATGCCGGTGCAGGCCTACGCCAAGTCCATCAGTCGTCCCGGACGAGCCCGACGAACGCGCGAGGTCCTCCGCGTCATCGCGCTGGTCGCCGATGCGCTGCACTACCTGCACCAACGCGGGATCGTGCACCGGGACCTGAAGTCCGCGAACGTACTGGTCCTCCAGGACCGGCGGGTGAAGTTGCTGGACTTCGGCACCGCCCGCATCGTGACCAACAGCGGTGCCCTGACGCGCCAGGGCGAGTTCGTGGGCACCTTCGCCTACGCCAGCCCGGAGCAGATCACCGGGGGACCCGTCGATGCCCGAAGCGACCTGTACAGCCTGGGCGCCCTGCTCTACCGCCTCTGCACCGGCAAGCGGGTGTTCTCGGCCGACAATCCGCACGAGCTGGCGCGACAGCACGTGGAGAAGCCGCCCCGGCCCCCGCGCGAGCTGGTGCCTCCGCTTCCTCAAGCGGTCGAGGACCTCATCCTCCGCCTGCTGGAAAAGGCACCCGAGAACCGCCCCCCCAGCGCGGCCTGGGTGGCGCGGACCATCCGGGGGCGCAAGGGCGCCAGCGCGGACAGCGCCGGCATCACCCTGGCCGCGCCGAGCCTGGCCGGTCGCGAAATCGAACTCGCGGCGATCACCAAGCGCCTGATCGAGCCCAAGCCCGGCCGGCTGGTGCTGGTCGTCGGTCCGCCCGGAAGCGGTCGAGCACGCCTGCTGCACGCCGCCATCGCCGAGGTGCGCGGACAGGGCTGGAGAGTCTTCGACGCCAGCTTCAGCGGCGTGCCCGGCACGGGAGCCTTCGCCGAGATGGTGCAACGCATCTGGCGAAGCCTGCCTCAGGAAGATCGCGACGCTCTGGACGAGGAGCGCGAGTGGCTTGGAGCCGCGACCCGACCGACCATCACCAGCGTCCAGCGCGCTGCGGTGAACAACGCCGTCACCACGATCCTCGGCCGACGCGTCGAACGCGACGAAGCGCCTCTCGTGCTGGGACTGCACGACCTGCACAAGGCCTCTCCCCTGGCCTTGGACGTGATCGCCCACACCCGCCTGGCGCTCCGGGACGCCGAAGTGCAGGTGTCCCTCGTGTGCTCCACCTCCAGCGAAGCAGACCAGCCCGGAGCACGCATTCGGCAGCGAATTCCAGAAGCCTGGCGGGTCCGCCTCCGCCCCCTCGAGGTGGACGAAGTGGCCGAGATGGTGCGCGGCATGCTCGGGGGTGCCCGCATTCCACCCGAGCTCGCACGCAAGCTCCACGAGGTCGCGGGCGGGCAGCCGGGCTACGTCGAGGAGGTCGTCCGGGCCATGGTGCAGGCTGGCCTTGTCGAGGCCCACCAGAGCGGGGCCACCGTGACCTGGGTGGACCGCAGCGCTGGACGCATCGCCATTCCAGGCTCCGCCCGCGAAGCGATCACCTTGCGTCTGGACGCTCTGGACCGGAGCGAGCTGAGGGTTCTCGAGGCCCTGGCGGTCGCCGGCGGCCAGGCCACGCTGGCCGTGCTGGCCCATGGCGTGGACCAGCCACAGCGGGATGCGGTGAGCGTCCTGGACGGGCTGGCCCAATCCAACACCCTCACCACCACCGAAGAAGACGGGGTGGAACACTTCACCTTCCGGCTGGGGATGACCCGGGACCTGGTGCTGGAGCGTCTGCGCCCAAGCCGGCGCAACGTGCTGCGCCGACGTCTGGCAGAGAAGGTGGCCGAGGAGCCCCCCAGCGCCCGGAAGATCGTGCTGCTGGCCGCCGCGGGCCACTCCGACGGAGCACTCCAGGACGCCATCGCGTGGGCGGAACCGCTCATCGAATGGAACCGCAACCTGGACGTCCTGCCGGTGCTGGAGAAGGTGGAGCGGGTGGTCCCCTCCGCACAGAACGCCAGCCAGTCCGACAAGGCGCTCTTCTACCTGCTCTTCGGGCGTTGTCTGGAGGGCATCGCACCCAGCGACGAGCGCCTGGACGAGGTCTTTCGGCGCGCCGCCACCCTGACAAAGGACCCCCTGGTGAAGGGCCAGGTCGAACTCTATTGGAGTCGAGCCCTGATCACTCGAGGGGACCTGGGCCAGGGGCGCGAGCACATCAACCGGGCCTACGAGGCCCTGACCGGCTGCGAAGACAAGCGCTTGCGAAGCCGTGTAACCGGCGATCTGGGCGAGCTGAATTGGCTGAAAGGCAGCTTCGAGGAAGCCGAACGTTGGTTTGACGATGCGCTGTCCTGTGCTCGACAGGACGGCGGCGATCGTCAGATCGCACGGGCACTGGTCAACCGAGGAGTCGCCCACCTGGGTGCTGGCGCACTGCAGCAGGCGGAGCGCCACCTGCGCGAGGCAGCCCGGTTGTACGAGGGGGCTGGGGACCGTGCCGGATATTGGCGCGCCTGGTCGAGCCTGGCGGAGATCATGCGTCTTGGCGCGCGCTTCTCCGAGCCACTGAGCCTGCTCGCGTCCGAACTCGAGCCGGCCTACGACAGCGGTGATCTGGACCTGTACGGCCGAATGTCCGTGAAGATGGCGGAGCTGGAGATCGAGATGTTCCGTCTCGGTCGCGCTCGTGAGCGCCTGGCCGCCCTGAAGGCCCAGCTCCACCAGCGGCGACACCTGCACATCCGAAGTGCCATCGCTGTCGCTCAAGCTCGAATCGCCCTGGCCAGCAAGTCCCCGAACCAGGTCCGCCCACTGCTCGAGCCCGCTCTGGAGGAGTCCGAGAAGGCCGGGGTGCGCATCAATGGACCACTGATCCGAGCGCTGCTGGCCGAAGCGCGAGCCCAGGTGGGGGACTACCTCAACGCCATGAAGCTCTTCGACGCAGCGATCGCTCAGCTGCGCAAGGAGCGCAACGTGCCCACCATGGGGCAGGTCTGTGTGGCCCGCGCCCGTGCCGTCGGCGGCGAGGAGGATCCCGAGCACACCTTCCGCCCCGTGCTGCGCTGGATGGAGCTGGAACCCGCGAGCCTCGTGCGCATGGAGTACCTGACGGCCACCGTGCGCTACTCCGTGATCCAGAAGGACCGCGAACGCGCCGTGGCCTACCTGCTGGCCACCCGAGAACTCCTGCAAGACATCAAGCGCGGCCTGGATCCCCAGCACCGAGAAACACTTCGAGTTCACCCGTGGGCGACCTTTATTCGCCGCGGCCTGGATAGAGCAGCGCCACCCGCTCGTCCTCGCAAGTAGTTCCGCCCTCTGTTAGGAGCCGCCGATGCTCTTCCTTACCCTCTTCGCCTGCGAGACCAGCGAGCAGGCCTCCAACGATGCCCCCGAAATGCCCGCCGGTCCTCCTCCTGCGACGGTCCCCGTCAGCGAGCACCCGAGCGGCGTCGTCGCCACCTGGAGTGGTGGGCAGCTGAACTACGACGAGGTCCAGGACGCGACCAAGACCCAGCGCACGATGCTGGAGATCGAGTTCCTCCAGAACCGCTACAACCTGGAGAACCAGGCCCTGGAAGAGACCGCGATGTACGCCATCCTCGAGCTCGAGGCCACGGCGCGCGGGACGGACCTGGACGGGCTGATGAAGGCCGAGATCGAAGACAAGGTGCCTGCCCCGACGGACGACGAGATCGCGGAGTTCTACCCGGTCATCAAGCGTCAGCTTCGCAACGCGCCTCTCGAGCAGGTGCGCCCCCAGGTCGAGGGCGAGCTGCTGCGCCGCCGCCAGGGCGAACGGATGGCGGAGTTCGTCGAGGAGATGCGGCAGAAGTACCAGCTGGAGACCCAGCTGCCCTACCCCGACCTGCCCCGGGTCGAGGTCAGCGTGGACGACGACCCGGTGCTCGGAGCTGCCGACGCCCAGGTCACCATCGTCGAGTTCGCCGACTACAACTGCGGCTATTGCCGAAAGGTCTACCCCACCCTCGTCGAGTTGGTGGAAGAGTACGACGGCAAGGTGAACGTGGTGTACCGGGACTACCCGCTCTCCGGGGGCCAGGGCGGTCTCGAGCCCCAGGTCGCAGGAAACTGTGCGCACGAGCAGGGCCAGTTCTGGCCCATGCACGACAAGCTGATGAGCAACGGCAACTACTCCCAGAGCACCATCGACGGCTACGTCAGCGAGCTGCAGCTGGACTCCACGGCCTTCGCCGCCTGCCAGGCGCGAACGGACGATCACATGAACGAGATCATGAACGACTTCCAGGACGGCCGTGAGGCAGGTGTCAGCGGTACCCCGGCCTTCTACGTCAACGGGGTCTTCCTCAACGGCGCCGTCCCCAAGGAACAGTTCCAGGCCGTCATCGACAAGGAGCTCGGTGCCGGCTGAGCCCCTCGGTTGTAAGCTGAGGCCATGAAGAAGCCCATGGCCCCCGGTGTCGCCTCGACCGAGGTGGCTCCCTACAAGAAGAAGAAGAAGGAACCCGCTCCACCAGGACCGACCCTGGAGGAGGAGCTCTACGAGACCCTGGAGTTGGCCGTCCACGGGAAGCCGATGACACCCCAGCTGATCGGTGACCTGAAGATGGCCTGCCTCAGCGTCTTGAACCGACGCGGCATTCGCCCTGGCAGGATCGGCGTGCAGCAGCAGGGCAACTCCTTCGTGGTCGACCTGGCCCTGCCACCGCAGACACCGCTGGTCCGGCACATCCAGATCCAGGTCGGCGGAAATTCCTGGACCAGACGGTGACTTGACGAACCCTTCCGCACGGTCGTGGTCGTACCCGGCATGTGGTTCCTCTTTGCCTGCACCCAAGCCTCCCTCGACGACGCCCTCCTGACCCCCGACCCGCTCGCTGAGGTCCTGCCGGAGCTCACCGAGGTGAAGGTCTATGGCGACGCCCACCTCACCCACGACGCCCTGGACATCGCGACCGAACAGGGCGGAGGCCTGTCCCTGACCCTGGACCTCAAGTACCCCGTGGTGGACTGGACTCCTGAACGGGTGCGTGTGGTGGCACGCGAAGACGAGCAGCTGCGACTGCTGCTGTGGTTGGAGCGCGAGGATCTGGTCACCCGCACCTACGAGCCAAGCCTTGGAACAGCGGGCGAGGGCGAGCTGGAGATCCCTGGCGGGCAGCCCATCACCCCGCTCGAGCGGGACGAGCACGAGACCCTGGTGCAGGTCGAGGGGAGGCTACTGGTCGCCGAGGTCTGGATCCCCTCCGCCGTGGTCGACCAGGTATGGGTTCCCCAGAGCACCATCCCGGAAGAGGAGTGGGCCATCGAGCCGGTCTACCTCCCTGACGAGGTGGAGTTCCTGGATGAAGCCGGAGGCGAGGTCTTCGCCTGGATGGAGCCCGTCTTCCACCACAACCCGGTGGGTGTCGACTACGTCCACGAGGCGGACCTTCTGGCCCAGGAAGACGGCTACGCCCTGGTCCGGCTGCAGGAGGACAATGGGCTCGCGGTCACCGGCTGGGTCGAAGACTGGAGTGACGTCCCCAACGCCGGCTACGGCTTCGGCTCCTCTTGCGGCTGGCTCATGTTCGGCGAGCCCGACTGGGCCGGGTCGATCCCAGCGCCCAACGTGCCGGCGTACACGCCTCTGCAGGCCTCCGACGGCAGCCTCGTCGGCATGACCCTGAGCGACCAGACCATGGACCTGGGCGAGACCGACGCCTGGGGCCGCCACAGCATCGAAGTCTGGACCGACTGGGGAGCGGCCGAAGTCTGGCTGTCAGTGCCCTGACTCGGACTTCTGGGTCACGAAGGGGGCGGCGGCCAGCAACACCGCCATGGCTGTATAGGCGACGACGAAGGGCCACTGCGGGCCCAGGGCGCCCACCGTGTCGCCGATGGTCCACTGCATGCCGTGCATCAGCCCCGTGGCGCTCAGTGCCGCCGCGGCGAGGCACCAGAGGGAGGCCTTCGCGAAGCGCCTCTCGATGATGTAGACCGTCACCGCCGCCAGGATCATGCTGGTGAAGATGAAGCCCTGCTCCAGAGAGAAGGCGCCATCGATGTAGGTGCCTCCCGCGATGAACGCGTCCACCAGATCCGGGGTCAGAGGGGCGTCCGGGGTCCCCATGCCCGCTGCACGCAGACCGTTCTTGGCCATGATGGCACCCCAGGCCGCCACCCCAGGCAAGAGGCCGACGACCACCGCAGGGTGATGCGCCTTGGGCACGGTCTGGGTGGCCTGGGCCGTGATCACCAGGCCGATCCAGATGACGATGGCCATTCCGGCCTCCACCGGAATCGCCCATACGATGAGCCCCAAGGTGCCGGTCAGCGCCACCAGGGTCACGAAGACCCCGTTGAGCACGGAGTAGCCCGCGCGAGCGCCCAGACCCTTCCAGCCGGGGTGGCCGATGTAGATGGTGGTGGGGAAGCAGCTGCCGAAGAGCGCGGCGACGAGCGTTCCCAGTCCGTTCACGGCGAGCGATGGCGCCGTCTCGAAGCTGTCGCCGGCCGCCTCGGCCGACTCGATGTTCTGCAGACTCCCGATCACGTTGAACAGACCCATGGGAACGATGACCGCCAGATAGGTCAGGACGTGACCACCTGTGAAGGCCTCCGCCAGATCCCCGATGACGGGCAGGGGCAGCTGCAGGGTCATCTCCAGAGGAGGCCTCTCCCCCGCCGGTGCCAGGCCTGTGACCCAGGCCAGCACCGTCCCGAGCCCTACCGCAACCAGGCCGCCGGGGATGCCTCCCTTGAAGCGCACCTTCCCGAAGTAGGTGAGCATGACCACGCCCAGGGTGACCAGCCCGACGATGGGATGGGCGTAGGCCTGGAAGAGGAAGCCGATGCTGATGAAGGTGAGCGCAATCCCGGAGAGCGTGGCCAGCAGGGCAGCCCGGGGCGTGGCCTTGCGAAGCTTCTCCGCAAGGAAGGCGCCGAGGAACTCGATGGTGCCGCTGCCCACCGTGGCGACCAGCCCCGCCTGCCAGGCAACGCGAGACGGATCCACGGCCCCGGCGGCTTCCGCCGCGAACTTTGCGGGAAGCATGACCAGGAAGACGTGGGCGAAGACGCTGACGGTGTTGATGCCGTAGGGCAGCGCACAGACGTCGTCACGACCCTCCCGATCACCGATCTTCTTGGCCTGCCAGGCGTAGAAGAGGTTTCCGGCCAGCAGGGACATCGCACAGCCCGGCAGGATGGTGCCGTAGACCAGATCGCTGTCGAAGCCCAGCACGAAGCGGCACAGGGCATCGATGAGCAGCAGCTGGACCAGGTTGTCGAGGGCGAGGCCGAAGAAGCCATCGACGTCGCCACGAACGAACCAGCGCATCTATTCGTAGCCGTCGTGCACAGCGCCGCGAATGCAGATTCTCTTGGTGTCCCCACTGAAGTCCGTCGAGGGCACGCTGCTGCCATAGGTCCTCCTGGGAGTGACCTGGCGCACCGCGTCGATTCGCACAGGCCCGACGGCCCGGCGGGCATCCACCTTCAGGCACCAGCGCACATCCCGAGAGGGGGACCAGTCACCGTCCCGAAGCGTCGCGTTGATGGTGATGACGCCTCCGGACTGCGAGCTATCCACGTTGCGGCTGGACCACAGAGTCTCGCCACCCCGCTGGCTGACCAGCGAGAAGGTGGTGATCAGGTCCCCGGGATCCCCGACGTAGGCGATGCGAGCCAGCATCGCAGCAGAAGCTGGGTCATCGGCACGCGCAGCCTGGGCTGGAAGGAGGAACAGGACCACAGTGGAGAGCAGCAGCAGTTTTCTGAACATGCCGCGAGTCTAACTCTTTACAGCTGCCCCTCTCCTCGCCAGGCCTGATCGCAAGGCAGATGCGAAAAGGTGTGGTTCTCGGTCTCGCCCAGAATCAGCTGGCAGGCATCGGGTGAGAGCTCCTTGTGGACATCGGCCGTCGCATCCATGCGGTAGGTGAAGGCCGAGTCCCCCGTCATCTGTCCGGTCATCGTCGCGCTCACGCCGATCTGGCAGGTCCCGATGGGCAGCACCACGTAGCCCTCGATGACAAAGGTCTCCCCATCGCTGGTCCCGTAGAAGGGCATCGCCATGTCCTCGCCGGGATCCGAGATGGCCTCCACACAGCTCTGGTCCTGGGTGAACCAGACCGTCTGGTCCTCTCCCACGTGGATGTGCAGGCCCTTGCCGGCCTCGTTCTCGCAGTCGTTCTCACCGATCTGCTCGTCGATGGTGAGGGTGTAGGTGCCTTCCGCCAGCGTGTCTCCACCCACCGGCTCAGGCACGCACTCCTCGTGCTGCCATCCGCTGTCCCCCGTGTCCCCACTGTCGACCGTGTCGCCCTTGTCGGAGGACGGCGGGCCAAAGGTACAGGCCACCAAAAGGGCCAGAACAGAACTCACTGGAAGCAGACGCATGCACATTTCACGAAGGATAGCCTCTTCTGATGCTGATCATCACCCTGGGCTTTGCTCAGCCCGCCGCCAAGATCTGGAACGGCCAGGAAGAGGACGGCTTCGCCTCAGCCGTGAGCCTGGGTGTCGTCAACGACGAGGGCGAGGGCTTCTCGGGCTGCACCGGGAACCTCATCACCCCGCGCATGGTGCTCTCCGCCGGACACTGCGGCGCCGATCTCCCCCTGGAGCTGGTGGTCGAGTACGGCATGGCGATCTTCGGTCCGAGCCTGGAGGAGCACACCGCAGCGGTGGGCCTCGCGGATCTGATCGTGCACCCCGACTACCAGCCCTTGAACTTCCCGAGCCTGGGCGCCTACGACGTCAGCCTGATCGTTCTCGACGAGGAGGCCCCGGAAGAGCCCTCTCCCATCGTTCCGTGGGAACTCCTCGAGGACGACGTGGTCGGATCAGACATCGTGAGTGTGGGCTTCGGACAGACCGAGCGCGGTGAGACCGGCGTCAAACACAGCGCCCAGATGACCGCCGACCGGCTGAGCGGAATGTTCGTGTACAGCGACAGCGACACGAACACCGACGAGAGCAACATCTGCAGCGGCGACTCGGGTGGCCCGCTGCTCCACCAGGAGGGCGAACGCTGGGTTCAGTGGGCGGTGCACAGCTGGGGTGACACCGAGTGCACCGTGCAGTCCGGGAGCACGCGAGTCGACGTGGTCTACGACTGGATCCTGGACCAGGTGGAGGAAGTCCACGGAAGCCGTGATCTCTGCGCGATCAACGGCTGGTACGAGGACGGCATCTGCGACGAGGCTCTCTGCCCCGAGGTGGACCCCGACTGCATCGAGCCCGAGGACACGGGGATAGCGCAAGAGACGGAGAAGCCCTCTGGGCGTGGCTGCAGCCACGCACCCGGGGCCCTGGCCCTGGCGGGTCTGCTGCTGCTGCGACGCCGCAGGGAGTGAGCTTCCGAGCCGAGGCCCTCGCCGTGGCCGGCGCTCTGCTGGGAGCGGGCGTGTTCTTCGCTCTCAACCCCACCCTGCTGAAGCCCGAGCCGCCCCGACCGCTGACGCTCCACCCGGTCCTGCCAAAGGCCCAGCATGCAGGGTCCCTTCCCGTCCTCGACCTGCTCAGCTACCGGCCGACCGACGACGACCGCGTCCAAGAGCGTCTGTGCGCCCACCTGGAGGAGGACCCCACCGACGAGCGGGAGATCGCCTGGCTCCAGGAGCGCGACGCCGCAGGGTGGCGCGTGCTGGAGGTCCGCGGGACCGACCTGCGCCTGGACGGCGCGGTGGTCCTGACGATGAGCGACGCCGCGGTGCACGAGCGGCACCTGTCGGGCCAGCTCATCCTTCCTCTCTACGATCAGCTCCTGGAGCTCGCCGAAGGGGAGAAGGCGGTCGGGGAGATGTGCCGGGTCGAGCGCCGCTGGTACGAACTCCTGCTCGCGGTGGAGCCCGGAGTGCCCTGGTCCACGCTCCGTCAGGTGATGTACACCGCCGGGCAAGCGCAGTTCGGCGGCTTCCACCTTGCGGTGGACGACGAGACGGCGGAGGGACCAGAAGCCTCCGGCCGGTGGCAGGGGCTTGTGACCTCGAAGACCGAACGCTTCCTCACGGTGGGGCTTCGGCCCGGGGAACTGAAGGTCCAGGCGGTCGACGGTCTCACGGCGACGGGGAGCGATCTCACCCGCCTCAGCGAAGAGGTGCTGTTGGATGCTCCCGGTTGCGCGCTGCTCATACCGGACAGCGACACGAGCACCCGCCAGGTGGCTCAGTCCACCGACATCCTGCTTGGCCTGAGGGCTTCGTCGAGCCTGGCCCGCCGGTCGCCTGGGGTCACCGTTGCCGAGAGCAACCCGTCCTCGTCGAAGCGCCACAGCACCGTGCGCTCCTGTACACAGGCAGCCCAGGCCTCCGGCCCCTCGACCTGGGCCTGGAGCACGCGCCCGTCCTCGACCTGGACCTGGATGCCCAGTGTCCCCTCGGCGTGGTGACGCTCGGCGCAGTAGCGAAGCTGGCCGTGGTAGGGCTCCAGAGACGCAGGCCCTTCGATGAGCGCCGGCTCGACGTAGATATCGAAGGACCCTTCGACCATGCATTCACTGGATGGCACCTCGGCGGGGTCTCGGGCGTACGCACCGATGGCCGGGAGCTCCCAGCGCATCGTCGCCAGCGGCTCCTGGAGTTGCCATGTTCGCGGGATGGGGGTGACTGCGGGAGCTGTGGCACCGAGGGAGGGCTCCTCGTTCACCGACATCCCCGCCGCGGTGACCTGGGAGACCCCCATGCCCAGGAGCTGGTCGTTGACCTGGACGATGCGTTCGAAGGTCACGGACCCGGCCGGGCTCACGATCGCGCACGAGGGCGGCGCCAGCAGGACCTGCTCGGTGAGCTCAGCGAGCTCCGGGCCCTGGGCTGCGAGGCTGTCCGCTGCGATCACCTTCAGCGTCTCGGGCTCGATCACCACGGTGACCAGGCGCGCATCGGGGGACTCCAGGTCCCGAGCCTGGCCGGGGGTGGGGGCATCGTCGTCCACCAGCAGGTGGAAGACCCCGATCTGTCCCTGTCCGAGGGTGTACAGAACCTGGAGCAAGGTGGTCCAGGGCACGCCGGGCTCGATCGCGAGCAGGTACTGGCCCCAGGGTCGATCCGAAGGGTCCACTGCGACGGGTGGGAAGAGCGGCTTCTTCGCGTAGGGAAGAACGCACCTGCTGGCCAAGGCCTTCTCACCGTCGACGATCTCCCCGAGCTGATCGTAGAGCGGATGGATGATCAGACCGCCCAGGTGCTCCTCCGCGATCCGGCCCTGGTCCATCGTCAGAACCGGCTCGCCCGCCAGTCGGATCTCGCCGCTTCGGATCTCCAGGACGCGCCAGTAGACCGCGCCGCGGTCGTGAAGCCGGCCAATCTCCTTCTCGTCCAGGGGATGATCCCGCAGGTGTGTGCAGAGGCGCTCGTCGGTCTTGTCGTCGGTCGGCCGATAGCCCAGGAAGAAGCGGGCGGGGATGGGGGTGGCGTGCTGGGCCGCCGGCAGGGCCACGTCCAGCTCGAGCTGGACCGGTGTCTTGCTCCAGCCCGATCCCAGGGACAGGGCGGCCAGGCCCAGGATCGCGAGGAGGGAACGGAGTGCTCGGTTCATGGGGGCCCAGTGTACTGCAGGGGGGTCAGGGGAACTCATGCAAGCCGAGTGGCCAGGTCTCTGCGGGCTGGAAGGTGACGGTGAAGCGTGCGGTGAGGGGGCCGTCCTCGTCGAAACGCCACAGCACCGTGCGTTCACGCACACAGGCCGCCCAGTCCGGATCCCCCTCGAAGTCCACCTCGACCACCCGCCCATCCTCGACCAGGGCACGCAGGCTCAAGCTGCCGCGGGTCTCGTGCTCGGCCGCGCAGTAGCGCACCTGCACACCGTAGGGCTCCAGGGAGAGGGGGGCGTCCACCTCCAGGTCTGTCGCCTCTCCTCTGAGGAGCCCGACTCCCCCCCCGCACTCGCCGGGTGCGAGAAAGTTCCCCATTGGTGGGAGCGAATAGCTGAGCACCGGCAGCCGCTCCCCCAGCTCCCAGCTCCGCGGGGCCGCTGCCGGGTCGTCGACTCCTTCGGTCGTCAGGTCTTCGACCCCTTCGGTCCCCAGGTCCCCGCCCCGGTCTTCGTCCCCGCCTCCGGCCAGGGTGAGTTGGTAGACCTTCTGAGCGAGCACCCGACGCTGGCCGGCACCGTCGTGGTCGAGTTCGTGATCGCGGGGGATGGCACGGTGAGTTCCGCGACCGCGGTGTCCGACACCCTGGACCACCCCACGGTGGCGAGCTGTGTCACCGATCGCCTGCTGCGCCTCCGCTTCCCGATGCCCGGCAGCGATGCTCCGGTCACCGCGACCTACCCGTTGGTCTTCCGCTCGGACTAGGCGCGGGCTCTGTCCCCTGGCCCCAACGTACACTGCGCCCGGTGAAGCCCCTACGGCTGTTGCTGGTCTCCTTGTGCGTGGCGTCGATCGTGACGGCGCCCGCCCTGCTGAAGGCCCACACCCACACCCTGGGCGCTCTGCTGGACCCCGATCTGCAGTGCGGCTTGTGGTGGCCCGGAGCCTTCTGGTCTTCGCTTCTCTCGGGGGAGAACCCCTTCCTGCGGCAGGAGCTGGGCTGGCCGGAAGGGCAGGACACCCGCCTGCTGCTCTGGAACTTCGGCGCCCAGCTCAGCCTGCTGCCGACGGCCCTGCTCTCCCCCCCTTTGAGCCTGAACCTGGGAGCGCTCTGGCTCCAGGTCCTCAACGGCATGGCCTGCGGCTTCCTGGGCTTCCGGGCCTCGCGCAGCCAGGCGGGTGGCGTCGCGGGTGCCGTGGTGGGCGCCTCCTCGATGCACACCTGGTTCGAGTCCGCCAGCGGCCGGCCCGAGCAGGGCCTCATCGCCCCGATCGCCCTGTACTTCGGAGCGTGGATCGGCCTGCGGCGCAGCCCGGGAGACAAGAAGGAGATCCTGCTGGCCTCGGTCTCGCTGGCTCTGGCCGGCGCGGTGTACTGGTTCCAGGCCTACTTCCTGGTCGTGCTGACCCCCCTCCTGGCGCTGCGCAGGGACCGGACGAGCCTGCGCGACATGCTCCTGGTGGGCGTCGGCTCGCTGATCCTCGTGATGCCCTTCCTGCTGCCCCTTCTTCCAGTCCTGACCGAGCCGGGCAACCCGCTGCAGCTCACCACGGCGGCCCACGATCCATTCGCCCAGGGCCTGCGCGGCAGCCTGCACTGGCCCGGGAGCTACCTGGGGGGCCTCGCTATGGGGCGCGACCTGGGCTCGCAGTTGACCGTTCTGGCTCTGCCGGTGGCGGCGCTGGCCTTCGTCCACGGAGAACGACGTTCGGCCGCAGCGCTGGTGCTGGCCGCCCTCTTCGGGGCCGGCCACACGCTCAGTGATGGGAACGCAGAGGCCATCCTGGTGGGGGGACGTCAGGTGCTGATGCCCTCGGTCCTGATCGACTGGCTCCCGGGCTGGAACCGCTTCTGGTGGCCCTACCGCTGGCTGTCCGTCGCCGGGGTGGCGCTGGTGGCTGCGCTCAGCCCCGTGCTCACCACCTGGCGGCGTGTCCTGCCCTTCATCGTCCTGGTCCTGGCCGAAGCGCTGTGGTGGGCCAGAGGCATCGACGATCGCCTGCACCCCGTCCTCGTTCCCGACGAGATGCGCGCGCTGGCCCAGCGCGAGGGCGTGCACCCCATCGTGGTGTACCCGCTGGCCGAGACCGACAACGGCATGATCGGCCTCATCCCCTTCCTGGGCCAACCGATCGATGGCGGCCTGGCCTGGAACGCGGGCGAGGACATGCGCAGCGCCCAGTGGGAGAAGCGGTCGCGAGAGACGGGGCTCTTCCAAAGCCTTCGGAGCATCCGAGAGGGTTCCGAGTACGTCCCAGCAACCCCGATGAACGACACCGCGGGCTTCGAATATGTGCTGGTCGTGAAGCCCCTTGTCCACGACCCCGGACAACTGGAGGAGTTGGACGGGATGTTGCCCTTGGTGGCCGAGGAGAGCCTTTGGCGCCTCTACGCGATCCCACAGGTCCCATGAGGATGTGTTTGGAACGATTCCAGTTCACTCTTGCCGGGCTTCGCAAGCACGTTAGGCGGGAGGTCCCACTCTCAAGGAGTCTGTCATGCCCGCGCTCTCTGGAACCAAGACCCACCAGAACCTGAAGGATGCCTTCGCTGGCGAGTCCCAGGCCAACCGTCGCTATCTCTGGATGGCCAAGAAGGCGGACATCGAGGGATACCCCCAGATCGCCGGCAACTTTCGCGAGACCGCAGAAGGTGAGACCGGCCACGCCCTCGGGCACCTCGACTACCTCAAGTCGGTAGGCGACCCCGCGACTGGCCTCCCCATTGGCGACACCTCGGACAACCTGGCCGCCGCCGTCGCCGGCGAGACCCACGAGTACACCGACATGTACCCCGCCATGGCATCCACCGCGCGCGCCGAAGGCTTCGCCGAGGTCGCCGACTGGTTCGAGACCCTGGCCAAGGCCGAAAAGAGCCACGCGGGCCGCTTCCAGGGTCTGCTCGACGAGCACTTCTAGAGCCCCTGGGAGGCTCAGCTGGCCAACATCTCCTACAAGCCGTCGGAAGGGCTCAGCTACGACCCGACCGAGCCGATCTATTGGGACGCTGACGCGCTCCAGCAGGAGATCACCCGCGTCTTCGAGACCTGCCACGGCTGCCGCATGTGCTTCAAGTACTGCGACAGCTTCCCCACGCTCTTCGACGCCATCGACCGGCACGACGGCGATCTGCTGAAGCTGCTGGAGGCGCAGCCTTCCGTCACCGACGAGGTGATGGAAGCGTGCTTCCAGTGCAAGCTCTGCGAGGTGGAGTGTCCCTACACCCCGCGGGACGGGCACGAGTTCCAGCTGGACTTCCCCAAGCTGGTGCACCGCTGGAAGGCCCAGAAAGCCCGCAAGAGCGGCATCGCCTTGAAGCACAGGCTCCTGGGCAATCCCGATCTGGCAGGCAAGGCGGCTCGGGCCAGCTTCGGCCTGGCGAACGCCATGAACCGGGTCAAGGTCCACCGCTGGATGATGGAGAAGCTCCTCGGCGTTCATCGCGACAAGCTGCTCCCGGACTTTGCCAGCAGCACCTTCGAGCGCTGGGCTCAGGCCGATGGCCGCATCAAGGACCGCGGCGAAGCCGTCCTGTTCCAGACCTGCTACGTCCAGAACAACGAGCCCCACATCGGCCGGGACACCTGCGGGGTCATGGATGCCAATCGCGTAGACCTGGCCTGTGCCAAGGGCCTGGGCTGTTGCGGGATGCCCGCCTGGGAGAAGGGGGACCTCGACACTCTCCGAAAGCGGGCGCGCCAGAACCTGGACCTGCTCATCCCCTACGTCGAGCAGGGCGCCAAGGTCCTGGTCATCAACCCGACCTGCTCCATGATGATGCGCATGGAGTACCCGGAGCTCTTGGAGGGCGAGGATCGGACCCGCGCAAAGAAGCTCGCAGAGGCCACCATGGACGTCAGCGAGTTCCTCTGGAGCATTCGCAAGGAGGAGCGCTTCAACACCGACTTCAAGTCCACGCCGGGGGACACCGTGAGCTACCACGCACCCTGCCACCTCCGCGCGCAGTCCAAGGGCTTCAAGGGTCGCGACCTGCTCCGAAAGATCCCCGGTGTGAAGCCCAAGAGCACCGTCGAGTGCTGCGGTCACGACGGAACCTACGCCATGACCGTGGAGGGCTTCGAGCCCAGCCAGAAGTACGGCCGAAAGGCCTTTGACGGCATGAAGGCCCAGGAGGATGCCCAGGTCTGGGTGACCGACTGCCCCCTGGCAGCCATCCAGTTCCAGCAGCACGCCGGCGTGCGGCCCATGCACCCGATGAGCGTCCTGGCCGGTGCCTACCGCGAGGACGGATTCAAGACGAAGCTGAAGCCATGAAGCCAGTCCAACGCAACGAGATCGTCGACTACATGACCTGGGCGGAGGAGCTTCGCCCAGCGCAGCGCCCGAACATCCTGGCCGCCAAGGAGCTGCGCCGCGTGGTTCTCGGCCCCTTGACCTTCCTCTTCGAGAACCGGGACACGGTGCGGTACCAGGTTCAGGAGATGATGCGCGTGGAGAGCATCGTGCGGGAGCGCGACATCCAACACGAGCTGGACACCTACAACGACCTGCTCGGCGGCGAGGGTGAGCTGGGTGTGACCCTGCTGATCTCGATCGAGTCCGAAGAGCAGCGGAAGGTGAAGCTGGCGGAATGGCTGGGACTGCTACCCACCCTGTACATGCAGCGCAGCGACGGCACCAAGGCGCGTGGAAGCTGGGACGAGCGCCAGGTCGGCGATGACCGCCTGAGCGCGGTTCAGTACCTCAAGTTCCAGGTCGGTGAAGCGCCCATCGCCGTGGGGTGCGAACTACAAGCGCTGAAGCTCCACCTCGAGCTGGGCCCCGAAACACGAGCCGCTCTGGCTGCAGATCTCGCAGGCTGAGGAGCCGCTCGGTTCCCTACAGGGCCGCCTTGACTGCGGCATAGTCCGGCTCCACACCCGGATTGGGCCCCACCCATTCGTAGCTGACCCGACCTTCTTCATCGACCACGAAGACAGCCCGCTTGCTGGCGGTGTAGCCCTCCATGCCGGCAAAGTCGTGCAGCTCGATGCCATAGGCGGCGACCGCGGTGCGCGCGTAGTCGCTCAGGATGTCAAAGGTGACACCGTTGGCGGCGGCGAACGCCCCACTGCTGAAGGGCGAATCCACACTGATGCCCAACACTGTTGCGTTGGCGCTGTTGAGTTCCGCCAGGGCACTCTGGAAGGTGCAGAGCTCCTTCTTGCAGACACCGGTGAAGGCCGCAGGAAAGAAGGCCAGCACGACCTGCTTGCCACGAAGCGCCGACAAGCTCACCGACTCACGTCGGGTGTTGGGCAAAGCGAAGTCGGGGGCGAACTTGCCAATCAGGCTCATATGCGTGCTCCATTCAAGCAGCGGTGAGCCGCTGGCCTAACTCAAAGGCATCTCGCATGGGATACTTCCGGCCAGAATGGCTGAAGAACGCCTCGACACCCCCGAAGAACAGTCAGACGACGATCCCTGGGGCGACATCGCGGAGTTGAAGAAGGAGCGGGAGCTTGGCAGCACCCCCGCTGCTCGTGCAGCAAATTCAGCCCTCCTGGCGATGTCCCGGGCAGCACGGAGCTTCCTTCTCTACGACCCGAGCAACGAAGCCATCCGCACCTTCCTGGAGGATCTCAAGTCGAAGTTCGAGGCCTTTTCGGCAGAGTACGGCGACATGGAGTTGGACATCCGCCCCTTCGAGCTGGTCTACGAAGGCGACGTCATCTACCTGGAGCGGGACCGCGAAAGAAGCCTGGCCTTCAAGATGTTTCGAGATGGCGTGCGCCGCCTCAGCGTCAAGGGCGGGGTCACGTGGGACGAGCTGCTGCGCCTTCTCGAGATCCTTTCCATCCGGTACACAGGCGTCCGTCAGCAGGAGGACGACATCGTCACACTGCTGTGGAAGGCAGGCTTCAAGAACATCGAGATCGAAGCCGTCGAGGGCGTGATGCCCGACGAAGAGGAAGAGATCGACGACGCCATGGCTGACGGCGCCGCTCGGGAGAAGAAGAGCAGCTACGGGGCCCAGATCGAGGCCCCAGCGGACCGAGACCTCCCGCTGCCCAAGTTCTACCGAGCCGGGCGGCTGCGCCACCGAGAACTCGACCAGCACGAGATCGACGGCCTGCTCAGCGAAGTCGACGCACGATTCCTCGCGGTGAACGCCCTGACCCTCGCGGAAGACATGCTCGAGGTCGTCAAGAACCCCACGGACCCGACGACCCTGGACGACATCCTGTCCTACCTGGACGAGATCCGGGACTTCCTGTTGGCCGAGGAGCAACTGGGCCACCTCAGTCGTCTGGTGGTCATGCTCCAGAAGACCTTCCCCGACGAGCCCGAGCTCATCCAGCCGATGCTTCGCCGCTTCTCGGGACCGGAGGCTCTCCGACGCATCCTCAAGAGCATCCAGAAGAACCACAGCGCTCCACCCCCGGAGCTGCTCGAGCTGATGGCGATGATCCCCGCTGACCACCTCGATCAGTGCATCAACCTGCTGGCCATGGAGCGAGACCAGACCAGCAGGCGCATTCTTCGCCACCTGATCGAGCACTTCACCAGCGGGCGCGAGGTGTGGTTCATCCAGCGGCTGCTCGAGGTCGACGATCCTGCGGTGGCGGCCGACATGCTGCGATGTGCGGGACGCGTCATGCCGGACAGCGTCTTCGAGTTCGCACCCGAGCTCGCCAGCAAGACGGACGCCGAGCTCCAGGATGAACTCCTCTACCACATCGAAGCGGTGGACCACCCCGAGGTGGACAAGGCCCTTCTCCAGCTCCTGGACTCGAGCAACGAGGGTGTCCGGATCCGTACCATCGACGCGATGGCCGTTCGCAACGACACCCGCGCCTACCGGAACCTGGTCGATTCAGTCAATGAACGCGCCTTTGGAAAGCTCAGCGTCCGGGAGGCGGAGTCCATCGGCAAGGCCATGGCGATCCTGCAGCCCAACCAGGCCCGCGTGCGCTTCGTGGACTGGGTGAAGCCGCGCAACTTGATCCAGCGTTGGTTCGGTCGACCGGGCCAGAAGATGCTGGCCTGGACCGCCCTGGCCGGGCTCGAGATCATCACCGACGAGGACTACGACAAGCACATCGAGTGGTTGGCCAAACGCACGAGTGATGACCTGTACAAGCGCTGCCGAGCCTGCCTGGTCCATCGCAGACGCAACCGCCGCGATGACGAAGAGGCGGAAGTATGAGCGACGACATCAGCCAAGCTCAGGAGAAGCTCGGCAAAGCACTCGACCGCGCCCGAATGGGCGAAGACAAGGCCCTCGCGGGACGGATCCGGGACGATGGCCTGCGCTTCGTGAGCATCTTCACGGGGCTCCTGCGACTGACCAAGATCCACGATCTGAAGAACCACGCCTTCGACAAGCCCACCGAGGACTTCATCGTAGCGATGGACCTGCTCTTCAACACCCTCGGTGCCATCCACCTGATCGCCGTCGAGGACCAGATCTACATCAACGACATCCGCATGCGGATGGACATGCGGGATGTCGGCGAGGGTTTGGGCACGCTGCTGCTGCGCCACGGAGTCGGCGGTGTCTCCTGGCACAAGGTCCTGGAGGATGCCGAGGTCCGCAGCCTCGTCTATTGCCTGGCCCAGGAGGCTGCGGAGGTCGCGCCTCGACGGCACCTGAGAGAGGCCATGGAAGGCCAGGGTGTGGACTCCATCGACATCTTCGGCGTCTTTCGCTTCCGCCTGTCCGGCGAAGAGGTCGAGAAGGTCGAGCGCAGTGCGGTGAAGGTCATGGCCCGAAGCACCGAAGCCGTGTCCGAGGCCTTCAACAACCTGGGTCACGGGCGCATGCCGAACCCACTGCCACTGCGCCGGGCCGTGACCGAGATGCTCAGCTCCGGGGTCACCGCCGAAGGCCTGTGGGATGCCCCGGGAGAGGCCACCAAGCACGGCCGACACAGCGTACGTGTGTGCCGCTATGCCCTGCTGATCGGCACCCACATCGGCCTGAACGACGCCCAGATGCAGGACCTGGGGGTCTGTGCGATCTTCCACGACGTGGGCTACGCGCACCGCGAAGGCGCCAAACCCGCAAAAGGCAATGATCCAGGGGAGCCCGGCTACGCGCCTCCCTTCGAACGTCATCCCGCCGCTGGAACCCGCCTGCTCCTACGCCAGCGAGGCTTCCACGAAGCGAAGATCTACCGCTCCCTGGGCGTGCTGCAGCACCACCGGGATTTCGATGATCCTCGGGGAAAGCCCCACCTCTTTGCCCGAATCATTCGGATTGCAGAGGACTACGACAACCTCGCCCGCAGCGACAAGGCCCGCTACTGCCCGGCCCTCGCTCTGGCCCAAATGGCCACCCGGGGGGGGACCTACTACGACCCCACCCTGCTCCAGGCCTTCGTGAATTCCATCGGCAAGTATCCGCCGGGGACACTCCTGGAGCTGGACGATGGTCGCTGGGTTCGCTGCCGGTCCGTGGCACGTGCCCCCGAGACCTTCGCCAAGCCCATTGCCTTTGTGGTCCGCAGTGCGGAAGGTTCCCGACCAAAGGTCCAGGCCATTCTGGATCTTGCCTGGGAAGGCAAGGTGCGGAAGGTCGTGTACGAGGTCTGAGTGTGGCAGTGGGCAGCTCTGCTGCTGGCGCTCGCAGGTGGGCTGGCCTGGCACAGACTCAAGGCCCGCCTGCGCGTCCCCGGTCCTGCCTGGGCCTGGGAGCTGGGCTGCGTCCTGGGCGTGCTGCTCCTGGCTGTCCTTCCACTGGCCTTCGCCTGGACTGAACTCTTCCCCGCCCGAGCCCCGATGGGCCCGGACGCCAACAACTACGTCGGCTGCGCCCTGGCCTTCGAGACAGGCCAGTGGGATCTCTACTTCAACGACCGCTACCCGGCCTATCCGTGGATGGTGGCGCTCTTTGCCTCCGATGGCCCCGACCTGCTCACCGCCGGGACCTCCCTCAGCATGGTCCTGGTCGCCCTGTCCGCACTTCCTCTCTACCTCACAGGACGGCTGCTGGGTGGGCGGGTAGCGGGAGTTGCGGGAGCCTTCCTGGGCCTGCGGCAAGCGGTCGTACTGGACGTGGGGCGCAGCTTCACGCACTACCCACTCTCCACACTGCTGGACGCCACACTGCTCGCGCTGGGCATCGCCCTGGCGCGCACCGGCTCGCCCCTGGTGGCATGGGGCCTGGCAGCAAGCGCGGGTCTCGCGCTCTCGGCAGACCCCAAGCAGCTGCCTCTGGCCATGGCCACCCTTCTGGTCGCTTGTGCCTTTGGTGCCCTCAAGCCCCGCCCCTGGTGGCACCGTGCCCAACTGGGGCTGGCCGTGCTTCTCCCTCTGCCTGTCGCCCACTGGATGGTGGGACGCTACCGCCTGGGCCTCCTGACCCTGGAAGGCATCACCGTACGCACCCCCATGAACTTCACCACGGACCTTCGCGCCCACATGAACGAGGGCTTTGCCCTGGGAGAGCCCGGAGCCCTGAGTGAACTGGTACCGAGCTACCTGCGCGTGCTCGGAGGAATCGGCCCCAAGGGTGAGGGCGTGGACCCCTCCTTCCTCAACGCGCTGCCCATGCACTTCCCGGACACCTCACCGGCTTGGGCCCTGCTGCTCCTGGTCCTCCCCGCCGCTCTGCTCTGGCAGGCCTGGCGTCAGCGAAGCGGGTGGCGTGTCGCCGCTCTGCTGCTGCTGCTGCTTCAGGCGGCCTCGGCCAGTTCGGTGGTCCGTCTGCACTACGCCCATCGCTACGCCCTGCCACAGCTGGCCCAGGCGCCGGTCACGGCACTGGCGGGCATCAGCCTGGTCGGCGGCCCCATCGCGGCTGCGGGTCTGGCCCTGGGCTGGGTGCTTCCCGGCGCGCCCATGCACAGCCTGGATGGCAGCTACCTCCAACGCCAGGCGGACAGCACCGACCTGTGGGTTGGCCGTGAGGCCACCGCCGAACTCGAAGCGATGCACAACGCCGACGCGTGGCTGGACGAAGACAGCGTGATTCATGACATGAGCACCGATCGAGCCATGCCTGTCCTCGCCGCCGCTCGGTCCTACCTCTGGTGCAGCACCACCCACGACAACTGCGGGACGGCCATGAACCAGGCCACTGGCAGCATCGCGGCTGTCGTCTGGGCCAATGACTTCGTCAGCAGCGAGCTTCCAGAGGGGCCTCGGGAGACCATCGAGCTGGTCGCAGGCCGTCTGCCGGCCCAACTCGGACTCTGCTGGCAGCTGCTGGGACAGCTGCAGCCAGAAGCGGGTCTCTACACCTGGACCTGCAGCGAAAACCCCAAGCCCTGGCCAGACTCGAGAAAGGCTCCCCGTGCACCCACGTGGGAAGCACAGGGAAATCCGGGAGGGGGCTGACGAGCGGGAAAGCCGCTCGTTCAGGCTCTACTCTTCCTCGGTCCCGGCTTCGCCACCGTCGCCACCGTCGCCATCGGGCGTCTTCTCTAGTGGGGCGCGCTGAGCGTCCTTGTGTTCATCGATGGCGGCCAGGTTGGCGTCCTCGTTCCACTGGGACATCAGGTTCATCCAGGCCATCAGCAGCTCCCGCTCCTGCGGGTCACCACCACCAGCCACGATGCGCTCGAGGCCGCGGTCGATGGTCTGGAGCTGGTCCAGGGAACGGTCGATGGTCTCCAATGGCGTCGGTCCATCCAACTCCATCGGCTCGTTCATCGCCTCGTCGAGCAGGGTGTCCAGACGGACGACCACCGCTTCGGCGCCCTCGTTCATGGCTTCCTTGGTGAGGTAGTCCTCGTTGTCCTCGCCCACCGCCTCGACCATCGCATTGACGGCCGTGACCGCCAGAATGCTGGCGACCTCATCGATGACGGGCTCCAGCTCGTCCTCCATGACCGCCCGGTAGGTGGGCAGCGTGTCGATGATGCTCTGCGATGCCGCCTTGGCGATATCCGGAGCTCCTTCGACGACAACGTCACGGAGGGACTGTGAGGCCTGGGGAAGGGCGTCCAGAGCCATACCGCTGGCTGCCAGGGCCAGGCCTTCGGGCTCGAGCAGGATGGTGAGCTGGGAAGAGGCCCAGAACAGGTACCCCCCCACGAGGACCACCGCGACGCCACCGATCATCAGGCTGCGCTGGTTGTTTTCCTTGACCTGGGCCAGATCGGCCTCGAGGAGGGTCTCGATCTCGCGAATCGCACTCTGTTCGTCAGCCATGGTCATCCCTCCTCGTTGACGCGGGCGTTGAAGACCTCGACGAAGAGCTCGAGGGTGTAGTCCAGATCGACGTCGTGCACGCGGCCTTCTTCTCGATCCGTGTCCACCCGAGCCATGAGAACGCTCACGGACTCGTTGATGCTCTGGAGGAGCTCGACATGAGCGGCGAAGGTGGTGTCCAGCTGATCCATCGCCCAGTCCCTGCAGTGGGATTCCAGGCGCTCCGTCAGCTCGGTGTACAGCTCGCCATCCTGATCATCGAAGACGGGAATCTTGCCCTTGAAGTCTTCTTCCCGCTCGTCGATGGCCTGCGCCAGGGCGCCGTCCAGCGAGGTCTTCATGCGCTTGTTCATGTTCTCTTGGAACACCGCGGCCTCGGCCGTGAGCTTGTCGCTCAGCTTGGGCAGCAGAGCACCCGCCTCGGCCAGCATCGCTTCCTGGATGGCCGGCACAGCGTCCCGCGCCACCAGATCCAGCTCCTTGCTGACTTCTGGCCAGACGATCCTTGCGGCCTCCTGCTGAAGGTGAAGCAGGAGAGCTTCATCGTCGAAGGACTTGACCTTGTTGTAGGTGCTCAGTCCGAAGATCGCGAACATCAGCAGCACGATGAGCGTGGTTGCCAACCGGATCTTCCCCCCCTTGCCTCGCTCTTCCTGAATCTCCGCCAGCAATTGCTTGGCGTGCTCTGCGGCCATTGGGCGCTCCTTGGCGTGGTGTTGGTTCCAGGGAACCGCGGCGGAGCATAGCAGGAACCGAGCCGCCGGAAAGGACCGTCAGAACTTTCTCTTCAGCGACAGCCCTCGCAATCCACACAACCCGAATCGAACTCCGCGTAGTCGAGTCCCAGGCCATTCGCTTCGCATTGGGCAAAAGCAATGTCGTCGCACTCCCACGAACTGTCGGCGACCACCTGGCTGGAGCTCCCGTCGCTGCACCCCACGAGGCAACAACCACCCCAACTGCTGGTGTCCCCGGAGTCCTTCCCCTGCAGGTCATAGCAGGCAGTCAGAGCTGCGAGCACGGACATCACCACGAGCTTCTTCATGCCACCCTCCTATCCGCCCTGGGTCTCAGAGGACCCTGCAGGTGCGATCGGCGCTGACGCAACGAATGCGCAGGGTCTGGCCCGGCTCGAGCGTAATGGTCGGCCCCCGCACCGTGTATCCCCCCGGAAAGCTGGGGAAGAGCGTCCACGTCCCCACCGGGACCTCGCCCGGCTCGGCGGTTCCAGCTGGCCCACGAAGCTGCAGGAAGTCGGCGTCGCCCTCCAGGATGATGCGCCCGGTGGTCTCGGGCGTGGTGGCGATGATGGGGGTGGAGTTCACCGACGCAGGAGGCTCTGAGGCCTCATCGTCTTCCACCTGCGGCTTCGTTCCCTCCAGGGAGGGCGGCCGCTCGATGAGTTGTGGCGGCTCCGGCTCCAGCTCGACACCGTCTTCATCGCCCGGCTCGGTCTCCGGAAGCTCGTTGCCCAGGTCGTTCAGCACCTCCTCGAGCGAGGGACCGACCTCCGGCGCCGGGGGAGGCGCCGAAGCAGGCGACGGCTCGGACGGTGCCAGTTCGGCGCTCTGCATCACCAGGGCGATGAACGCGACCGAGAAGGCGAGAGCGACCAGGCTCAACACGATCGCGGGCAACTGGGAAGGGCTCTCCTCTTCCGTCAAGACCGGGTGCGCACCGCTCTCGGGGGGGCCTGCTGTGGGCGCCTGCGGAGGCGGCACCTCTGACGGCGGTGCCTCTGGCGGCAGCGCCTCCTGCGAGATCGCCGGCTTGGGCGGAAGTGGCTGAAGCGGCGGTGGTGGCAAGGGTGCCGGAGGAGGCTCGGCTCCTTGGAGCGAGGGGGGAGTGGTGGGCTCCTCTTCCGGAGGAGCGATCTCCTCGGAGGGCAGAGCCCGCCCGATGGACTCACCGCTCAGGTTGTGGGTGAGTACACGCCCGCAGAGGTCATCCGGCTCGCCATTCCCACCCTCGGCAAGCACCGGCACGACCCGCTTCTCGGCCCACTCCACCAGGCCCGGGCCACTCACCCGTCGCCTCAGTTCCTGTGCCCGCCCGGCCAGGCGTCGTGCGCTGGGCCGGTGATCCGGGTCGAAGGTCAGGCAGTCCGACAAGATCTGCAGCACCTCCTCCCGCCGCTCATCGGGGAGCAGCTGCCACAGGTTGTGGAGAGCCTGCCGAACCTTGTTCGTGTGCCGTACTTCACTGGGGCGCGTGCGTCCGAACCGCTCGGTCGTGAGCAGCTCGTAGAGCACGCAGCCCAGGCTGTACACGTCACCCACGTGGAGGTCTTCGAAGGCGTAGCGCTCCGGTGCCAGGTAGGGCAAAGAGCCCATCACGAAGGCTTGTTGGGTCTTGGCTTCGCGCTCCTCGATCTCGGCTCGTGCGACACCGAAGTCGAGCAGCTTCACACCCCCGGTGGCGGTGACCAGGATGTTCGCGGGCTTGATGTCCCGATGGATCAAGCCCAGGCGCTGGTTGTCCGGCCCCAGGCTCCGATACGCAGCATTCAGCGTCTGGGCGATCTCACCAACGATCTCGAGGGAGACACTCAGGGGCATGGGACCGAAGCGCTCGAGCAGGCGCTCGGTGTCGATCCCGTTGACCAGCTCCATGACCATGGTCCAACGACCTTCCAGCTCGAGCAGGTCGTCCACCCGGACGATGCCGTAGTGGTTGAGGTTCGACAGGATGCGAGCCTCGTCCCGAAGACGACGAGCCGCCTCTGGGTTGGAGGCGGTCTGTTCGTTCAGGACCTTGAGCGCGACCTCGCGCCGGAGACCGGACTCCGTGATCATCTCGGCCCGATAGACAGTACCGAAGCCGCCTGACCCGAGAACCTCGTGGACTCGGTAGCGCCGAATCTGCGCGCTCTCCATTCCTCACACTATAGCCTTGCCCATGAAGCGTCTGTTCCTCCCGATCGCATCGATCTTGTTGATCGCTGCACAGCTCCCCGAAAAGCACTCTGAGACCGTCCTCCAGCTGTACGACGCAGCGATGGAGAGCACGGTCGCGTATGAGCGGCTCCAATGGCTCTGCGAGGTGATCGGCCACCGACTGAGCGGCTCGCCCGAACTGGAGACTGCCATCGACTGGGCCGCTGAGATCCTGAAGGAGGATGGCTTCACGGTCACGGAGCAGAGCGTCACGGTGCCTCACTGGGTACGCGGCGAGGAGTCCCTCAGCATGCTCGCCCCCGTGGAGCGCGAGCTGCAGATCCTGGGCCTCGGCATGTCCGTGGGCGGGGAGGTCGAGGCGGATCTCGTGGTGGTGAGCTCCTGGGAGGAGCTGGAGCAGGCTGACGTGAGCGGCAAGATCGTGCTCTACGACGTGCCCTTCACCACCTACGGGGAGACCGTGCAGTACCGAGGTGGCGGTCCTGTCGCTGCGGCAAAGAAGGGCGCTGTCGCGGTCCTGATGCGGAGCGTCACGCCGGTCAGTCTGTACACCCCGCACACGGGCGCCACCCGCTACGACGACGAGGTGCCACGGATCCCGGCCGCCGCCGTGACCGTGGAGGACGCCGTCTGGCTGCACGGCCTCCAGGAGCGTGGAATCCCGGTGCGCCTGAAGCTCTCGATGGGGGCACAACACCTGGACGACGCGAGCTCGCGCAACCTGATCGCGGATCTCCCGGGGCGCACTCTCCCGGACGAAGCGGTGGTGTTGGGCTGCCACTTGGACTCCTGGGACGTCGGCCAGGGGGCCCAGGACGACGGCTCCGGGTGCCTGATCGTCTGGGAGGCAGCCCGCCTGATCTCCCAGCTTCCAGAGCCTCCGCGGCGCACCGTCCGCCTGGTGCTGTTCACCAACGAGGAGAACGGCCTGGGTGGCGGTAGGGCCTTCGCCGCCGAGATCGACGACAAGCGCGTGGTCACCGCCCTGGAGAGCGACACGGGCAACGGCCGCGCAGACGGCTTCCGGGTGGATCTCCGGATGGACGACAAGCAGGCAGCTCAGAGTGGTGTCTACGAACTGACGGCAGCGCTCGATCCCATCGGCGGAAGCAAGCTCCTCCCCGGCTATGCCGGCGCGGACGTGGGACCGCTGGCGGCAAAGGGGGTGCCCTCCTTCGGCCTGCGGCACGACACGACCGGCTACTGGCCCATCCACCACACCCGCGCCGACACCTTCGAGAAGATCATCTTGGAGGATCTTCAGCACAACGCGGGTCTGATGGCTGCAATGGTGTGGCTGCTCGCGGAGATGGAGGAACCCCTCGTGCCCTCGAAGAAGCGATGGAAGCGCTGATCCTGGGGCTGGCGTGGGCCGGCTGGGTTCTGCACTTGGAGGCGGGGGAGGCCAGTCCTGAACAGCTGCAGGCCACCCAGGAGGTCCTGGACTACTGCCCGGCCCGGCAGCAGGACTGGGTGGCTCGCTACGACGAGGGAGAGCTGGTGCGCCTGGGCCCCGTGGCGGGCAGCGGCGAAGTGCGCGACGAGGGCGAGATCAAGGCCTGCCTGAACGCGGGCTTGCGTGCGAGACCCCTGCCCGACGGTTCGCTCGTGCGCCTGCACCACATCGACGCCACCGCCGAGGTCTGGGAAGCGCAGATGCTCAGGGTGCTGAACGCCCTGGCCGGCGAGAGTCCCCAGGACTGCCTGACCCTGCGCTTCGCCGTCACCGCCGATGGAACGCTCGGAGCGCCGGAGCAGGTCACGAGCTCCGGCGACACGGACTTCGACAAGAAGGTGCTGGGTGCGATCCAGGCCTACGAGGAGCCCCTCCCCCACGTGCCCGAGGCCCTTCGACAGCACTACGGCGAAGCGGTGCTGCTCTGCGTCGCTTCCCCCTGAAGCTCTAGTCCGACCCTTCGATCCAACCGAGCTCGTCGAGCGCCTCGTCGATGAAGCCAGCGAGGGCACGGTGGCCCGTCTCACTCAGGTGATTCTGGTCCAGGAAGCCCACAGGACCCAGCCTCTGCAACGCCACCGCAGAGTCGGCGAAGGAGGCCTGCTCGTGTGACTCCGCAACGGCCTGCATGGCTGCCTTGTAGGGCATGAACGCGTCCGGACGCGGCTGCACGCCCTCGTTCAGCAACAACACCTTCGCACCCTGCTCGCCGACCAGCTCGACGATGGCCTCCAGGTTGTCGCGAAAGTGGTCTGGGGGCACGGCTGCGGTCTTTTCCCGAAGGCCCAGCACGACGAGCCGGAAGCCCTGGAACAGGCGGAGGTCGACGGCAGGACCACCCAGCCCGCCCTGCTGGTAGCTGGAGTAGAGCGTCCGCATGTCCGCTGGGGTCTCCAGCGCCTCGTTCACCCCCAGGTAGAGGGTGATGACGTCCGGGTCCAGCTCCTCGAATCGGCCCTGAAGGTAGAGCAGGATGTGAAAGCTGTTCCAGCCCCCCACGCCCTGGTTGAGCACCTCGGCCCCTGGCCGCATCATGGCGGGGTAGAAGTCCTCGATGCGGTCATTCTGGTAGGCACCGCCGGTCGACGAGCCCCCCAGACAGGCCACTCGCGGACCCTGCTTCGGCCCGAAGGCCGTCGGAAAACCAAGGCTCGGGTACCGGGTGTGCTCGCCCTCTTCCAGCGCCGCGAAAGCCTGGGCCAGGCTGACTGCACCCTGGGCGTTTCGCACAGACCAGGCCTGACTCGCAGAGGACCAGCGAAGGGCGTACTCGACGGCACTGGACGCGCTCAGCACCAAGGCCAGCGACAGGAGGTTGTAGAAGCGCACCCGGTGGCGCTGAAGCCAGGCCAGCCCACCCAGAGCCGCGCCGGCGCCCGCCAGGTAGACGCGGGCCCAGTTCGCATCGAAGAGGAAGCCGACCAGCAGCCCAGCACCCGCCAGCACCGCCACGGTCGCCGGGAGTTCCAGCCTGCCCCGGAATCCCCTCGTGAGCAGCCACGCATGGGCGAGGAGCGTCGGAACAAGACCGAGAATCAGGGGAAGGCGCCGCGCCGGGAGATCCACGATGCGGAGCGTCTCCACGAGCGAGGCAGCGTCCCAGCACAGGACGAGCGCACAGATCAGGGCCGGCAGCGTGGCCAGGGCCACCGCGCGAGCGGAGTTGAAGCGGGTCTGGCCAAAGCCCACAGCGGCCGCAGCCAAGGCCCCAACGAGCGCCCCCAGGACACGGCTGGACAGCGGTTGGGGAGGCTTCGGCAGCCCCAGACGCACCCGCTGCAGCCCGGAGCGCACCACAGCCGGACCGCTCGCCAGCTGGCCCTGGCAGTTCATCCCCCCGAAGCGAAAGCCCTCCGCGGTGCGCTCGAGCAGCGTCCCGCTGGCCTCACCCTGACAGTCCAGAGGCTGGCTGGGAGCATCCGGGTACCACATCACCCCCTCAGCCCCCTCGGCGCTGAGCTGCAGTCCGGGCCCCCGACCGTCGGGCTCGCTCGCCAGCTGCACGACCAGCTCGCCGTCCGCTGGGATGTCCACATCGACCAGAAAGCTCTCCAGCGGGTCCGAGGCCTCCAGGGCCGCGTAGCGACCCAGGCTCCAGCGATCGGGACGCGGCGACAGGGGACCGAGGGTGCTCGGACTCATCCACGGTGCTCGGCTCTCGCTGCGCGTCCAGCCCGCCGGGGAGGTCTCGCTGCTCTCCTGACCCAGCGCCCAGATCACGCTCCAGCCGGCCTGCGCGCCCAACGCTGCGATGATGAGCAGTGCGCGCACCCCCCGAGCCTACGCCAACAGCTGCGAGGGCTTCACGAAGTCCAGCGGACCGCCCTCCAGGCCTTCGACCACGTCCACGACCCGGCGATTCACCGGGGAAGCGTCCGGGGCGAGCGCCACGATCTCGCCGTTGAGGTCCCCAATCTCCGTGGGCTTCCCACGGTGCAGATCCTGCAGGGTGGAGGAGAGGGCCTTCTCGTCGATCTGAATCAGGCTGCGCGCGACCCTGTGCACCACCCAGTCCGGCAGGGGAAGAAGGCCTGCGAGGAGGCTGGCGGGGAGCGGGCCCACCCGTGCGACCTGCTGCCCAGACTCTCGAAAAGCGTGCAGGCCTTCCCTGATGCAGGCCGCGAGAACGCGCCGAGCCGTGCGATCGCGCGCCATCTGCTGGATTCGCATACCCGTCGCCGCGCAGACGCCGTTGCCCAGGTTCAGCAGCAGCTTGCCCCGCTGCACAGCGCCCATGTCAGCAACCGTACGGGCCTCTTCGTCCGCTTCTTGGAGAGCCTGGGCCAGGCACCGACCCGCTTCGTCGTCCTGCAGGAAGATCGCCATGCTCGTCGCCTTCCGAAACTCGGACCCCTCCACGACCACGTTGAAGGTCACCAGGCCCGGCGTGACGGGTCGACCCAGTCCACCAGCGATGCGCTCGGGGTTGTGCAGTCCGTTCTGGAGTGAGATCACCGGAGCATCGAGGCCCTGGAGGGCCCGCCCGGCAGCCTCGCTGTCTCGGCCCTTGACGGTCACCAGGATGAGCTCGCTGCCCTCCAGCTCCCCCGCCGAGAAGACCACCCGGGGCTGAGCGCTCACCGGCCGCGCGCCCAGGTCCGTCGCGGTGAGCGGCCCCAGCTCAGCCAACCACGGACGTCCCAGCAGAGTCACCCGGTGACCCGCCGCGGCGAGCCGCACGCCCAGGTAGCCGCCGATGGCTCCGGCACCGTACACGCCTATTCGCATGGAGACGCTCTATCCCCGCGGAGCACTCGCGGTGATGGCAAGCATCGTCCCGACCAATCGGGTAGTGGGCTCGGGCTCAACGTACCCCCGGACTCCTCATGCACCTCTTCCTCCTCCTCGCCTGCCAGACCCCCGAGCCCGAGCCCGTGCCCGAGCCCGTGATCGTCGAGCCCGAGCCTGAGCCCGAGCCCGAGCTGCCCAAGCTCAGCGACGGGACCGAGATCCAGCCCTGCGACGTCGAGGTGGAGGGGCTGGGCTGCGTGCCTGGAGGCGCCTTCACCCGCGGGGGCGATGAGAAGGTCACCTGCCCCGAGACCGAGGTGGTCCGCTACGGGGTCCAGTTCGGACCCTCCGTCACCGTGGAGATGCCCACCTTCTACATGGACGTGACCGAGGTCACCTACGAGGCCTACAAGGCCTGCGAAGCCGAGGGCCTCTGCAACAAGGCCGGCCCGCGCTACAGCGACTACGACCGCCCACAGCAGCCCATCGTGGGCATCAGCTGGTACGACGCCGTTCAATTCTGCGAGGCCATGGGCAAGCACCTGCCCACCGAGTCGGAGTGGGAGAAGGCCGCTCGTGGAGCCGATGGCGCGGCCTATCCCTGGGGCGACGAGGCCACGACCTGCGAGCGAGCGGTGATTCGCGACCCGATAGAGGGTCGGAGCTGCGGCATCCAGAAGCAGGGTGGACAGGCCGACAAGGGTCGCACCTGGGAGGTCGCTCAGAAGGAGCCCGGCGTCTACGGCCTGTACGACATGGTCGGCAACGCCGAGGAGTGGGTCGCGGACTGGTATGGCCCCTACGCGGACTGCGGCGAAGCCTGCACGGGCGTCGACCCCAAGGGCCCCTGCGACGGCCAGGAGCCCTGCGAAGGGCACGACAAGAAGATGGTCAAGGGCGGCTCCTGGTTCTGGCCCGCCTCATGCGCGGTGGCCTACCACCGGCGGCCGCACTTCCCGGCCAACAAGCCCTACCATCACTTCGGCTTCCGGTGCGCGGCCTCGGTCGACGAAGCGCGCGCTCTCGCGGCTGGCTTTGACCCCTACGCGGACATCGACGAGCCGCCCGCCGGAGAAGACGCTCCGATCGAGGAAGAGGCCGCAGGCCAACCCTGACGGCTCAGCGACGGGCGAGAGCGATCACCGTCAGCATGACCAGAGCGGTCCAGCCAAACATCGCCACCAGCCGCCGTGTCTGCTTCTGCTCAGCCTGTTGGGGAGGAGCAGCCAGCGCGACGCGTCGCAGGCGACCGTCGATCAGCGCATAGCTGAGCCGGTCCTCCTCCAGGAGGATGGGCTCGTCGAAGTCCCTCTTCAGCTCATCGACCTCCAGCTGAACCCTCAGCCGGCGAACCCGCTCGCCCTCCAGCGTGGCGCGATGAAGGCCCTCGTCGAAGACGAAGTCCACACTGCGGGGCTCGCCCTCCCACAGGGTCTCGACATGGACTTGGGCCTCCTGCGGAGCCGCCACCACCACCTCCACGCTCGCGGCGTGGGCCAGAAGAAGGAGCCAGGTCACAGGACGGGGTCATCCCCCAGGGCATCGGGGTCGATGTTGAAGCGGCGGAGCTTGTACAGGAGTGTACTTCGAGCAAGACCGAGCTTACGGGCCGCTGCGCTGCGATTGCCACCGGTCTGACGAAGCACCTCCAGGATCAGGTCTCGCTCGGCGGCCCTGGCCATCCCCAGGCCTTCTGCCGCGACGACCGGAGTCGGCGGCCTGACCTCGTAGCTCCAGGGGTTGAAGGTCACGGCGCGAGGCCCGATGAGCGGCCCTCCCAGCACGTAGGCTCGGGTGAGCACGTTCCTGAGCTCGCGCACGTTGCCCGGGAAGGGATGCTGCTTCAGGAGGGACAGTGCTTCGCTCGTCAGCTGGACGTCGGGCCCCAAGCCACGGCAGATGGCCTTGCAGAGCAGCGGCAGATCCTCCAGGTGCTCTCGCAGGGAGGGAATGCGAACCGCCAGCACCGCCAGCCTGAAGAAGAGGTCCAGGCGGAAGCGTCCGGCGGACACCTCCTCCTGAAGGTCCCGGTTGGTCGCCGCCACGATGCGGACGTCGGGGTACTCCACGCTGGTGCTGCCCACCCGCCGGACCTCTCCGGACTCCAGCACCCTCAGGAGCTTGCTCTGGGCTTCCTCCGGGAGCTCGCCGACCTCGTCGAGAAAGAGCGTGCCGCGGTGGGCGTGGTGGAAGGCTCCGGAGCGACGACGCTCCGCCCCGGTGAAGGCCCCCTTCTCGTGACCGAAGAGCTCCGACTCGAAGAGCGTGGGGGTGATGGCGCCGCAGTTCACAGCGACGAAGGGGCGCTCGGAGCGTGCGCTGGACTCGTGCAGACCCCGTGCGGCCAGCTCCTTCCCGGTCCCGCTCGCACCGAGGAGCAGCACTGGCTCCGAGGATCTCGCCATGCGCTGCAGGACGCCGAACACGCGCTGCATGGTCTCCGACCCACCCACCATCGCCCCGAAGGACTCCTGCTGAAGCTCCGTCGTCGCGATCTCGCTCCGGAAGCGCAGCACCGTGTCGCCAAGGCGAACCGGCTCGTTGAAGTAGAGCGGCAGGGTCCCCAGCCCCACCCGAACGCCGTCCACCACGACCGGTCCTGCGGGATCGCGCACCATGGGCCGGCCGTAGCGCAGGATCACGCGCAGGTGCCTGGGCACCAGGGCGGGGTCCCGGAGAACGTGATCGCTGCCCTGCCCGCCGATGGTCTGGCTCTGCCCCTCCAGATCGAAGCGCCGTCCCTGGTCCGGGCCTTCGATGACCTCGCAGAACACCCGCTCGATGACCAGGTGGTCTTCGCAGGCCACGAGGCGCGTGCTGTCCGGCGTGATCGAGGTGGTGGGGGCTCGCGACTCCCCCCGCGGCTCCTCAGCGTCGTCGAAGACAAGGCGAAAGGGCGGCAGGCCCAGGCTGTCTCCCGGTCGGAGGCGGTGCGCTTCCGTGAGAGAGCCTTCGTTCAACAGGGTGCCGTGGCGCCCGTGGTTCGTCGCGACGAAGCCCGCATCACCACCATCGATGATCAGGTGCCGGCGGCTGACGGCTTCACCGGGCACGACCACGTCGCAGGCGTCGCTCCGACCGATGACCGTGCGCCCAGGCCGCAGGCGGAAGCTCGTGAGCTGCTCCTCTCCGCGGAAGTAGTGCAAGGTCGCCATCGCGGGGCAGCTTAGCCTGTCGCACAATGGCCGCATGAGCTCCATCGACTTCCCCGAAGCGGTCTCCAAGGAAGCGACCGCAGCCATCAACGAAGGGCTTCGAGCCCTGCAGGACGCCCTTCGCACACCCGAGCTGGAGACAGCCCTGGAGAAGGGACTGCCCCCGGGCTTCGTGGAGGCCATGGAGCGCTGGTGGGCAGCCTATGACCGCTACACCTCCGTGGTCTCCGGCGCACTGGAGGTCAGCTGCACCCGCGGGTGTCACTTCTGCTGCCTGGACAACCCCACCGGTGTCAGCGGCGTGGAGCTCCTGTGGGTCCTGCGCTCCCTTCCAGAGGGCCTCAACGGCGCGGCCGCAGAGCCTGCAGCGCGCTTCGAAGGGGCGATCGAGCAGTGGGGCAGCGTGGAGCAGGCGCAGCGCCTGGTGAAGGCGAACCTGGACCCCTGCATGTACCTCCAGGAGGGGCTGTGCCGGGTCTACGCCGGGCGACCGATCGCCTGCCGGATGTTCTTCTCCATCACCCAACCGCACCGCTGCGACCCGGCCTTTCCGGGGGAAGCCACGAACCCCAAGCTGGAACCACCGCAGGTGCTGAAGGAGCTGCTGAAGGCCATCTCCCACCGGCTCGGACTGAGCGGACTGCCGGGTGACCTCCGTCGCGGGATGGCGGCCCTGGAAGCGGACGAGACGCTCAGGCGTCCAGGCAACCCCCGTAGACCCGGCTGAGGATCTGCACGCTCGCCTGCATGCAGCCTGGGCAGTCGTCCACGGTCTTGCGCCAGGCCCGGATGTTCTCGCCGAACCAGATCGCGTCGAAGTCCTCCTCGCGGAGGTTTCCGATGGGGGTGTGATCCATGCCGCAGCGAACGACGTCCCCGTTGGGCAAGAGGTAGAGCAGGTCGCGCAGCTCGCGGCAGGTGAAGCGGTACTCCCCCTGCTCGATCTGGTGACGGAAGGTCTGCTTCGTCACGAAGCGTGAGAGCACATGGTCGATCACCGGGAGCTCGCGACGGGTCCCCGCGCGGTGGTCCTCGATGCGCTCCAGGCCGCGCAGAGGATCCTCGAGCATGATGACCTGCTGCTGGCGCTCCTCCGGGGGCACGGTGCCCACCAGGAAGGGATCCACGTTGACCCCGGGAATGAGGTCCGCTCCTACGCTGGCGGCGTACTCGACCATGGCGTCGAACTCGTGGATGGAGTCATCGGTCCCCGCGAAGTTGATGCCGAACTTGAATAGGGGTCGATGATGTCCCGCACCCCGATCATCAGGTCCTTCATGTCCTTGCGGACGAAGGGCTCACCGCCAAGCAGCTTCACCACATCCAGGCTGCGCAACTGCCGGAAGACACCCAGCCACTCCTCGGTGGACAGGTCGGCGTGGTCCTGGACCTTCCAGGAGCCACAGCCCAGGCACTTCAGGTTGCACCGGTAGGTCGTGATCAGGTGGGCGGCGTGAGGTCGCGGCACCCACTCCGGACGCAGCCGACGCAGCGTCGCGCTCACCGCAACGTTCTTCCAGGCCCGCATCCTGGGCCGGCTCAGCCTCATCACATGGTCACGAGACTGTGCGGGTTGATCCATCGCTTCATCAGCAGCGTGGTCATCTCACCACGCAGGGTCATCTCCGCGAAGACACCGCCCATCTTCATCAGGTTCACCGCCTGCGCGAAGTGCACGAGCGGCTGGGGGTCTTCCTTGAAGCGCTCCGAGCGGTAGAGCTTCCAGATGAAGTCCTTGGAAAGGAAGGGCTTGTTGCACAACACGATGAGGGCCAGCCAGCGCTTGTCCGCCTTGGGGCGTGGGTAGTTCAGGTCCACGCGGAACTGCTCGAAGGCGTGGGTGTTGATGCCCTCGATGTGCTCCTCGGTGATGCGCCCCTCCCGCAACAAGCGCCGGGCCAGGTGGGTGCCCGGGTAGATGGTGAGGCCGAAGAGGTAGAGCTCGAAGGGTCGAGGCAGCTCCATCAGCAGGTGGAAGAGGTCGTCCTTGTCCTGCTCGGTGCTGTAGGGGTCGTCCCAGATGACCTGGAGGCTGGACTGGAGCCCCAGGTCTCTGAAGATGGTCTGCGCCTCCAGGATCTGCTGGTTCGTGGTGTCGCGGTTGTAGAACTCACGGTTCACCCGCTCGGTGGCCTGGATGCCCATGCAGATGGCGCGAAGGCCCGCTTCCTTCAGCTTGGCGAGGGCTTCACGACGCACCATGCGGGGGTCGACCAGGACCTCGAAAGGCAAGCCCACACGCTTCGGCCACTTCTCCGCAAGCTCGTCGATCCAGTCCTTCTGGATCGGAAACACCTCGTCGTCAAAGCGAACGACCTTGATGTCCTCACAGAGCTCCTTCGCGTACTCCATCTCCTCGATGAGGTGGTCCACGCTCCGTACCCGGAAGCTCCTACCCAGCCCCTCATACAGGGGTTTTGTGAGGGTGTTGGAGCAGAAGGTGCAGGTCCAGTAGGGACAGCCTCGCGAGGCCAGCACGGTGTACTCGGGGTTGTTGATGAAGGGATCGCCGCCCTTCACTCCGCTGCCCTCGACATGGAACTTGTCGTCGTGGGAGTGGTAGTCGCGCACCGGCAGAGCATCGAGCTCCACCAGAGGAGCCAGGTCGTTCCGGTAGATCGTGTCCCCGCGCCGCACCCAGAAGGACGGGCAGTCCAGCACGCTGCGTCCCTCGTCCAAGCGGTTGAAGAACTCCACCACGATCTCGTCGGCCTCGCCGACGCTGATGTAGTCCGCGATCTCGATGCACTTCTCGGGCATGAAGGTGGGATGCATGCCTCCCCACAGAATGGGAAGGCCCAACTCCTTGCGCACCCTCTCCGTCAGGTACTTGGCCATGCGATGAAAGGCGCTGGCCCGAACGCTGAAGCCGACAAGGTCCACGCCCCGCCGCCTCAACAGGTCGATGAGGTTCTGGACCTCCCGCTCCTCGGGCCAGGGAAAACGGTTGTTGACCCAGTCCTTGAAGTAGACCTCGGTGACCTGAAAGCCCGCCCGTCGCAGAGCCGTGCAGACATGGCGCACGCCGTTGTTCTCCAGCGCATAGAGGCTGACTACGGCGATCCGGAACTTGCGCGCTGGCGCATTCATCAGGAGACTAGGCTCCCATGATTTCGATCGTTGCCCCCTCCATGAACCACAAAGAGTAGCTTTCGAGCGTGCTGGTCATCATCGGTGCCAATGGTCGGACGGGAGTCGAAGTGCTGCGGCTGGCGGAGGCCCGTGGTCTGGACGTGCGTCCAGTCGTGCGCGACGACCGCGACATCGGACGGATCAGGGGTCTCGCGGACGTCCAGAAGCTCTGCTACGCGGACCCGACCGTACCCGCCGCGCTGGCGGCGGTCTTCGAGGGCGCTAGCCGGGTCATCAGCTGCATCGACAGCCGAACCAGCGGTCCTGGCAGCATCATCTACGGAGGCACCGCTGCCGAGAACATCGTCAACGCGGCCCGAAATGCCGGCGCGGAGAAGATCCTGCACGTGAGCGTGATGGGGGCCTACCGCTGGAGCTACCACAGGCTGAACCGGCGAGCCTTCTACCTGGAGGGGGGGGTGCGCAACTGCGATGCTCCCTGGGCGATCGCTCGCATGAGTTGCTACCACGACGAAGTGGTGGAAGGGCACGTCACACCACCGGACGGCGGGAGGCCTCACCGCTTCAAGTCGGCGGGTCGTTACAGCCCCATCTCTCGGCTGGATGCGGCGCGCGCGGTCTTGGACTACCTCGAGCGCATGGTGCCCGGAAGAGCCCAGGCCCTGGGAGGACCACGGGTCTACAGCGGAACCGAGATGGATCGCACCGTAGCCGCATTCCGCAGCCCCGGGTCTTCGCGCCGGACCCGCTACATTTCCCTCCCTCCAGGGGATGTGAGCGTGGCGACCCGCACCACCCTGTCGGCACTCGGCTGGACACCGGAGGCCACCCTCGAGCAGGCGCTCGCGAAGGAACAATCGGTCACGCCTCAGGGGGCTCGCACCGTCTACCCGAGCGGGACTCCGCCAGCGCATTCGCTGGACAGAGGGGCTGGCCTCCCAAAAGCGGACGCGGATCTGAGGCATGTGGTGCACGACCAGCTGGCTCGGGATCTCGAGCGCATCGGCGTTCGCGGTGCGGCAGCCCTGGACTTCTCCAAGGTGCGTCAGGGACGTCGCTGGGTCACGGTGCACGGGGGTGAGGTGGCCGAGATGCGGGGTGTGCGCGTGCTCGACAGCGATGACCAGGAGATCTTCCGTGGCGACGTGGACGTGCTGCGGGACCGCCTGGCCGACGAGTTCCGTTGCTGGTGGAAGGGCGAGGAGATCATCCCGGACGCCATCCTGCGCTCTCTGGACCTGGGCGTGCAGCGCCGCCTGCGCCGCGACCCGCACTTCTCCGCGCTCGATCCCTCCCCGTCCTAGCCCCTCACTGACGACCGCCGGGGCCAGGGTCCAGGCCGAAGAGCTGCACGTTGGCCACCACGACACGCTCTCCCGGTTCGGACTCCGACACGATGGCGCGCAGCTGACGAAAATAGGCCAGGTGCAACACTCGCAGGGACTCGAGGTCCTCTTCGCTGACCGTGAAGACGTTGTAGCTGAACAAGCCCTGGTTTCCACCCTCGAGCTGCTCCAGGCCGACGGTCGCCCACCACGCCTTCAGACGCACGTTCACCTCCGGGTAGCGGCGGGTGTCGATGGCCATCACCCCAGCCGGCTTCCAGCGCTTCTTGACCCGATGGATCTGGCCGCTCTCGGCCAGCAGGCGCAAGCAGCGTTGTTCCTCCTCCAGGCTCACGCCCAGCCGATCGGCCACCCAGCCCTCCCTGCCGTCGTAGTCCTTGAGCTCGAGAGCGTGCAGAACCGCGGCGGTCCACGGAGCGTTGAGGAGCGACTCTCGGCGGGCCTCGAGGCGCCGCCATGCGGTGGATGCGGCCGATAGTTCGCTCAGATCGACGAGTCCGGCGAGCCAGTCAAGCAGTCGCAGCGACGAGGCCTCGACCACACGCAGGAAGTCGGGAAGACGCGGTTCGGCTTCACCCTTGAGCCACCGCCCGACCGCGAAACGCGAGCGTCCACTCCGCTCCGCCAGCACCGTGATGGGGGTGCTCCCGCGCAGGTCCGACAGAAGCGTCACCGTCGCGGCGGGGGTGCTCAGGTCCAGGCCCTCGAGCCACGGTGGAGCAGCGGTGTAGAAGCCCGTCCAAGCCCCCCGCACGTCGATGCCGGTCTTCTGGCACGCCCGCGCGAACTCGCTGGCGGTGGGCCAGCGACGCCCGGCTTCCCAGGTGTAGACGACGTTGCTCTTGTAGCCGAGCCAGCGGCTGAAGGCCGTCTGGGACCGGTGGGCCCGAATCGCCCGAACGAGTTGCTGAGACAGAAGCTCGTAGTCCACTCCCGAAGGCTACGGCATCTCTAGCGGTGCTGCACCCTTCGGGGCGTTGTTGCACCACAAAAAGTGCGCTCCTGCTCTGGTCAACGCCCGTCGTTGGGGGCATGATGCGCCCATGGTGTTCATTTCCCTGCTGCTGGCCTGTGGCTCCCTCGGCCCCGGCGACTCCGGTCTCGGCGGCTGGAATGGTGGCCAGACGGGCTCCGAGTCCGCATGCTCCGACGAGGAGATCACCGTGATCGGGAACACGGAGGACCCTGGCGACACCCTCGCTGTCCTGGGAACCTGGAACCTCACCTGGACCTGGCACGAGGACTACAGCACAGAGCCGATGACCCTGACCGTCGCTTCGGTGGGGGATCTGTTCGCGGTGAGCAGCGAAGAGTGCGGTGATCGGCAGGAGTTCGAGGGGCAGATCGGCTTCGAACTGGAGAGCGGTGCCTTCGACGAGAACTTCTCCGCCACGATCGAGAAGGACCTGGAGGCTCAGACCCCGGTCTATCAGGTGTGGGCGGACCTGGACGTCCAGGGCACCTACGGCGGCGAGGTGAGCTTCTATGCGGCCTTCCCCGACTTTGGACCAACGGGCACCGTAACGGACGAGGAACTGATCGGGCGTTGGTGAAGCGCACCTGAGCGCTCAACTGATGGCTCCGAGGTGCCGAGGAGAAAGGCACCTCAGGAGTTCACGATGCGCATCGGCGATGTCATGTCCACTGTCCCCGTCACCGCAAAGCCCGGAGAGTCACTGCGCAACGCCCTCCTCAAGATGCAGTTCGAGGAACTGAGCTCCCTGCCCGTGGTCTGGCAGGACCGTCTCATCGGCATCATCATGCGCCGCGACGTGGTCAAGGTGGTCGGCTACGAGCACCCGATGATGCTCGAGGATCGGCGCCTGGCGGATCCGCTGGTGGAGACCATGTGCCCGGTCCCCGCGGTGGTCAGTGTGGGTGATCCACTGAGTGCAGCCGCCATGTACATGAACGTCTTCGAGCTGGACAGCGTGCCGGTGGTGGACCACAGAAAGCACCTGGTAGGACTGGTGACGCAGCGCGACGTGGTCGCCGCCGCCATCCCACTGCTGGAGAGCGTCGAGAGCCTCGCCGCCTGAGCGCTTCCAGAGCAGAAAATCGGGGCAATGACATCGACTTGAAGTCACCACACCCCCGTGCTCAGGTGACATGATGGCAGCGAAGGATGCCCCTGATGTTCCTGCTGACCCTGGCCTGCGTCGAGAACCAGCTGAAAGGCCCCCAGCAAGGGGTCGATGAGCCGCTCCGAGAGCTGCTCGTCAACCCGATCGGTATCGACTTCGGACACGTCCACCTGGGCGCCGAGCGGACCGAGATCTTCACCCTGGAGTCCACCGGAACGTCCCCTGTCACCCTGGACGGGCTGGAACTGCGTGGCGCGGAGTCTTTCGACCTGACCTGGCTGGGCGAGGGCGAGGTTCTCCAGCCCGGCGATCGGGTCGCTGTGTCTGTCCACTACCAGGCGGCCTCGCTCTTCGAAGAGGCCCTGGTCGAGGTCCACAGCGATGCCAGCGAGCCCTACCAGCAGGTGCTCTTGGAAGGCAGCGCCATCGCACCGATGCTGCAGATCGATCCCCCCGAGATGCTGCTCTTGAGTCCGGACGGTGCTGATGTCCAGGATGACTTCATCCTGCGCAGCGTGGGCACGGACACCCTTGAGATCTACGACCTGATCCTCACGGGGGACTCGAGCTTCTCCATGATCGTTGGCGAACCCCTGAGTCTGGAGCCCGGCAACGAGATGTCGGTCACCATCCTGTGGGAGCCCCAGGCCAACGTCGAGACAGCGGAGCTGTGGGTCACCGACAACAGCCCCCTGGGAAGCGCCATGGCGCCCATCCGGGGTGAGACCCCCCCACCCTGTCTGGGCCTGGCCGAAGCCTGGGAAGATGGCTCGCTCTATGCCCGGGTAGACGCCATGGGCACCATGCTGCTCGAGAACACCGATCCCGATCTGGACATCTGCATCGACCGCTGGACCGTCTGGATCAGCGATCAGACCCAGGACATGGGTCTGGGGGACCAGGCCTTCGATCCGGGCGGGGAATACCCACTCGGAACGATCACCCTGGCGCCCGGCGACATCGAGGCCTTCTCCTACGGAGCCCGCAGCGGAAACGCCTGGTACTGCATCGAGCAGACCCAGCTGACTCAGCCGACCGACAACTGGATCTTCTTCGGAGCGCGGGTTCCAGGCCCGCTCCTGGGCTTCATGCTGCAGGGTGACCAGAACTCCGTCTGGGCCTACCAGTCGAGCCAGCCGGTCCCCACGGTCGGACGCGACACCAACACGGTGCATCCTGGCGACACCGTCACCCTGCGGAGCACGAACATCGGGCGTCGCAGAGCCGACTTCGAGCTGACCGAGACCCTTCCGTCGGGCTGGACCGCTACGAACTTCTCCGTTGCGCCGGACCGGGAATGGCTCAACAGTGACAGCTCCACCACCTTTGCCTGGGATGTCTCGCTGGCTGCTGCGGTGGACACCGGCGACCTGTCGCCCACCATCTACGACTGGTCGCTGCTCTCCTACACCCTCGAGCTGGACGGAGCCAAGTGCAACGGGCGGGTGTACCTGGAGGAGCCGGAGGGAGCCTGGACGGACTTCAACGGCACGAAGCAGCTCAGCATCGGGAGTCCGCTGCTCGTTAGCTGCGACTGAGGAAGAACCCGGCCGAGAAATCGCTGTCGAAGGGATCGGAGGTCCAGTGATTCCCCTTCTCTTCACGCTCTCTTGCGCCCATGAGGCTCTCCCCGACAGCGCCGCCGACTCACAGGTAGAGGTGGTTCATCCCGACGCCAGCTGGGGCTTCGTCGAGGCCCTCACCGAGGGGCCACGCTGGGCCGTGCTTCGACTCTTCGGCGAACAGCCCCCCGTATTCGGTCACCACGGGGAGGCCCTGGGCCCGGAGCCGGAGCTGGTGCTCATCGACCTGGTGACCGGCGAGGAGCGCCTGATCGACGAGATCACCGACATCTCCGCGGACGGTGCGTGGCTCTTGTACACCGATGACGGTGACCACTGGCTCGCGGGGCCCGAGGGCCTGCCAAGGCGCCTGCAGGCCGACTCCCGAAGCGACAGCAATGCCTGCCTCGAACCTCGAGGAGCGGGCTTCGCTCCCAACGACCTGCTCCTGGCCACCATCAACCCCGAGGCCACGGAGCTCGTGGTCGAGGATCTGAACAGCAGCGAGAGTTGGACCATCCCGGCCGAGGGCACCCTCTGGCGGGCCTACGTCGAAGACGGTGGAGAGATCGCACTCATGCTCGAGGTGGACGAGGTGGGCGAGGACGGTTGGCCGTACCAGAGGACCAGCTGTGCCTGCCGGTGGTGCAACGCCTTCGCGATGTCCTACGGCTTCTATGGTTGGGGCGGTGCCGAGTTCACCCCGATGCTCGTCGATGTGGACGGAAGCAGGACGGAACCCGATTCCCTCAGCGAAGGCCCCCGCCCGTGGAGCACTCCGAAGCAGGGCTGCTCCGTCGAGGGCAGCCAACCCGGAGAGTTGCTGCAGCAGGGTCCATGGCGGCTGAGCTGCTCCTGATGGAGACTTGACAGCAAGGACGAAGCAGGACGGCGTACCTTGAAGATCCACCCGCCGCCCCTGGACTCACATGCTGCTCTTGTCCTTCGCTCTGGCTGCGCCTGTCGTCCACGATGCTGGGCTGATCGCCGAAGATCTCGAGGCGGGGATCATCAGCCCTGCGGATGCGCTCTTCTACCGCTTCCAGACCCACTTCGACAGCGAAGGGCTTCCGGATCGATACGTCGACTCGGTGCACGAGGGCTGGAGCTGCGGAACCGGTCTGGTGATGGACTTGAAGGAGCAGTACCACATCCTCAGCCCCGAGCAGCAGCAACGGGTGGACGAGCTCCTCGTGCCCTGGGGAGGGCGACTCCTCGAGCCCTTCGAGCAGGCTCCCCTGTCCCCACCCGCCGGAAACGACACCTGCTTTGGCCAGTACGGCGCCAAGCGCATCTTCACCGAGCACTTCTCGGTGGAGTACGACTCGTCCGTCAGCGACAACAAGGCCGAAGAGTTCGGCGAGCACCTGGAGCAGGGCCTGGACAGCATGGTGAACGAGTGGGGCTGGCTGCTGGCCCAGGGACAGAACAACTACAAGATGCTGGCCTTCATCTCCTCGCAGAACGGTGGCGGGGCCTACACCTCGGCCGAAAACTGCTCCAGCGGCGGTGGCTGGATGCCCTACATCGTGACCTACCAGAACGTGCTCGACGGCGACTGGTCCAAGTCGATGGCGGTCCACGAGTACAACCACGCCCAGCAGTTCACCTACGGCTTCAGCCACAAGTTCTGGTACTGGGAGGCCACGGCCACCTACATCGAGGAGCTGGCCCACCCCAGCGACAACTGGTGGTCCAGCTACGTCTGGCAGGGCTACAGCCAGCAGCCCTCGATCGGGATGGAGGAGAGCTCTCAACAGAGCCAGTCCGTCTTCATGCACATGTACGGGATGGCGGTCTGGGACTTCTACCTGGACCAGCACGTCGGGGGTCCCGAACTGGTCCTGGAGGCCTGGAAGTACTCCCGCAATCACGGCTCCCAATACGACCTGGACATGGATGACGTGATCGAGGGTCTCGGCTACGACTGGGACGAGACCTACACCGGCTTCATGGCCGCCAACACGGTCTTCGACTACGACGAGAGCCAGTACTTCGGCGATCTCGAGATCGAAGACGAGGTCAACTCCCTCCCCGCCGACGGGGGAGGCTCGGCCCCCGGAATGTGGGGTCAGGACTACATCGAGATCGACCCCCGTGAGGCTGAGGGCCTGGACATCCAGGTCGACTTCGAGGCCAGCGGCGACTGGTACGTGTTGCTGGTGGGAACCAGCAGCACCGCCGTGAAGGAGGTCGTCCGCGTCGAGCTGGACGATGGCGAGGGATCCGCCGTGCTCACCGGAGTGCCCGAATACACCAAGGCCTTCCTCGTCGTGAGTCCCGACCGGACCAACGCCGGAAACTACAGTTGGGCCCTGAGCACGGTCGAGCCCGAGGTCGAGCAACCGGGGGACGACACGGGGTACGTGGACACCGGAAACCCCGCCGACCCGGGCGGCGACGGACTCAGCCCGATCACGCCAGCAGGTAGCTGCGGGTGTGGCGGTGGTGCGGTTCCTGGTGCGGCCCTGGCCCTGCTTGGGCTGGCCGTCCTGCGCCGGCGAGGCTGATGTCCTCGGACGAGCGGCGGCCCGCCCTGGCCACACTGGCCATCCACGCCGGAACCGAGCGCTTCGACGGGGCGGTGGTCACCCCCATCTTCCAGAGCAGCACCTACGCCTCGGCGGGGGTCACCGAGTACCACCAGCTCAAGTACATCCGGCTGAGCAACTCGCCGAACCACCGCGTGCTGCACGCGCGACTGGCCGCCCTCGAAGGTGGCGAGGACGCCCTGGTCACGGCATCGGGCATGGCGGCGATCAGCACCACGGTGCTCAGCGTGCTCCAGGCGGGAAGCCGCATCATGGCCGAGATCGGCTGCTACGGAGGCACCGACAGCTTCTTCCGCCACGAACTCCCGCGGCTGGGCATCGAGGTGGACTTCTTCGACGCGATGACGGACCCAGCAGGCTGGCCTCTGCATCCGAACACCCGGGCCATCTACGTCGAGAGCATCAGCAATCCGCTGCTTCGGGTCATCCCCCTGGAGACCGTGGCCGGCTTCGCTCGCCAGCATGGCCTGGTCAGCATGGTGGACAACACCTTCGCCACCCCCCTGGAGGTGCGTCCCCTGGAGCTGGGCATCGACCTGGTGCTCCACTCCGCCACCAAGTACCTCAACG
>PVBE010205421.1_pt1 | contig 69277 bp, 48 predicted proteins | sample 1631181 | NCBI WGS metagenome assembly PVBE01 (sample SAMN08397723, study PRJNA350692) | Marine metagenome, whole genome shotgun sequencing project. | isolation source: water | place: Pacific Ocean | collected 2012-04
CGGTGCCGGGGACGGGCCTAACGGAGCCCTCGGAGATCCCGACAGTGACGGGTTGAACAATGCGGGGGAATTTGATCGCGACACTGACCCGCAAGACCCGGACAGCGATGGAGACGGAGTGAACGACGGATCGGAAGTCGACGGTGGCACAGAACCGGACAACCCTGACAGCGATGGAGACGGCTTGCTTGACGGAGTGGAGACCGGCACCGGCAGCTTTGTCGACGCCAACGACACCGGCACCGACCCACTCGATGCCGACAGCGACGGCGACAATGTCAGCGACGGGTTAGAGGTGGACGAAAACACCGATCCGAACGATGCTGGCAGCACTCCGCTCATTCCTGGCACTGTGCCAACCTGGAACTTCGGGAATAATGGTGATGGGACGACCCAGGGATGGACGGTGACGAGTGGCCATTTCGCTAATGTTGGCAACGGTATTGAGCCCGCCCAGGCCAATGGCAACAGGGCTCACGACGCCGCTCACCCGGTTGCCGTCCTCACCTCCCCGCCCGTCAATTTCAGCCTCCTCAATGTGGGTGGGACCGGCAATGTGATCGATATTCTCTGGGAAGGTGGGCAGGGAAACCAGAACGGCTCCCCTGATCCTGCGGACCTGGCGGCGGTGATGGATTATAACGGCGGCAACACGAACAACGTCGGTCAGAAAGGCCTCGGCTTCCGCAACCTGAACACCGGGGAATATGATTTTGTCAGTTACGACACCACGGACGGTGGTGGAATTCAGACTGATTCATTCACCCAGGCTGATCTGGTCGCCAACGGCATCGATCCCAACGCCAGCTATGAATTGGATTTCTTCACCACCGACGATGGTGGTTGGGGCTGGACTCGATTAAACGAGATCAACCTCTCTATCGGTGCGATCGGTCCCGGGGAGCCGCCGACGGACGACGATAACGACACCCTCCGTGATCACTGGGAACAGGCCCAGGCAGGTAACCTGACCGACTTGGACGGAACGGCCTGGGACGGCAATGGCGTGACCCCCGGACCCGGCGCGGCAACAGGTGACTTTGATGGTGATGGCCGCAGCGACAGCCAGGAGCAGGACGAGGGAACCGATCCCACCGATGAGGACAGCGATGATGACGACCTCACCGATGGGGAGGAAGCTGACCTTGGGACCAATCCCCGCAATTCCGACAGTGACAGCGACGGTTTGACCGACGGAGATGAACTCAACACCCTCGGCACGGATCCTCTGAATCCGGATAGTGACGGCGACGGACGTCCGGACGGTGACGAAGTGGCATCGGGCAGCAATCCGAATGACCCGAATAGCCCCGGCTACATCACAATTGGTTACGGACCGGAACTGACCGGGGTTACGGACACCCAGTCCAACGGTAACAACCAAATGCGGCAGAACATCAATATCACCGATACGGTGTTCCTGGGGGCCGGAACCTACCAGGCCAGGAGCTGGAATTACAATGCGGCTCAGGACTCTGGCGTGGCCGGTGTTACGCAGCCGGTCTTTCCTTTCCTCACCATTATGAACGGTCCTGCCAATCACACGGTGGTGGCAGTGGGTGAGACGATTGACACCGAACCGGGCATTCAGTGGGCGGTTCCCTTCGGAGGGGAAGAGGCGGTCTTCACTATTCCGGAAGGTGGAGCGACAGTGGCGGCGGGAATTCAGAATACCAACGCTCCCGGCGTGACCAACAGCATCATCACTAATACGAGCTTCGGTATTACCGACCATGCCAACAGCGGCAACGTTGACGAGGCGGGTGTAATCGGAAACACCCTCGACAGCTTCGGGCATGCCAGCCTTCCCCGGACCTATGGCTTTTCGATTGAGGTGTCCTCGGGGAGTGGCGGGGACCCGCTCAAGCTGGCTGTCGACCATTCTCCGCTCGACTCCACCATGCTTCGTCTCACCTGGACGAGTACGCCGGGGAAGGTCTATGATGTTCTGATCAACGCGGACCTTTCCTCGCCAAGGGAGTCATGGGACGGCCTGGCGGGCGCGCAGGATATCCCTGCGGATTTCTCAGGCACCAATACGCTGGACATCGTCCTGCCATTCCCAGGCCAGGGATTCGTTGCAATCCGGGAGAAGAATGCTCCCCCTCTCTTCTTTGACGATCTCGAATCGGGCGTGGGGAGTTGGACCACGGTAGTGAACGATGGCAACGGGAATACGCAGTGGGAGTTTGGGACGCCCAATGGTTCCACCGGTCCGATTGCAGGGGCCGATGGATCTGCCAATGCCTGGTGCACCGGTCTCGGTGACTATTTCTCTGACGCTGATATCTCCCTTCGTTCTCCCGCAATCGACCTGACCGGAGTGAGCGGGGCAGAGCTTTCTTTCGCCGCTTTCCGGGACGCGGATGGCTTCGGGGATACCGCGGTGGTGCGCTTTCTTCGTGCTGCCGACCAGACGCAACTTGGTGCGGCTGTTCCCATCGACATGAGCGTGTTCGATATCGACTATCTCACCATCACCATCCCCGTCGTGGCCGAGGCTCTGGGAGAGACGATCAAGGTGGAATGGAATTTCGTCAGTGACAGCAGTGTGGATGCTTTCAGTGGGTTATCCATCGATGACGTCAGAGTTGCCTTGGCGATGCCCTAGAAGGTTTCCAGTAACAGGGTCCCATGGCTGGATCAGCAGGGATTGCTCTGAAGGGCTCCGACCAGCCTCTCCCTCTTGAAGGGAAAGCTGGGAGCCATATTCAAATCCCGGGAAATGGACACAGGGTGCGTGCGGCAGATTGCGTGCTCGGACTCAGTTGGGCTAGGTCGGCTGTTCGCCGCGAGCCATGACCACTTTTCCGGTACGCACCGTTTCAATGATGTCGAACTGACTGAGCATGCCGACCGCGGCGTCCACCTTGGGTGAGTCGCCGGTAATCATTGCCACCATGGAGGAGGGGGTGAGATCAACGGTCTTGCCGTTGAAGTGCTCGATAATCTGCAGGGCATCCGTGCGTTGCTGACCGTCCTCCACAAGAAACTTGATGAGCAGCATCTCTCTCACCACGGCGTCGGCGGAGGTGTGTTCATAGCAGTGAATGACATCGATGAGTTTGCTCACCTGCTTGATGATCTGCTCCAGACCTTCGGGGGCACCCTTGAGGCCGATGGTCATCCGGCTGAAGTGAGGGTCGCGACCCTGGGCGACCACCAGGGACTCGATGTTGTATCCCCGCCGGGCGAAGACCTGGCAGATTCTCATGAGGACTCCGGCCTTGTTGTTGACGAAAATGGAGAGAGTGTGAATGACTTCGCCGGGATCGGCAGTCCCCGGAGTATCGGAAGTGGTGATAGTTCTGGTCATGACCTGAGATGGTTTTGGATTTCCCTGATAATCTTAACGAATAACGGAGTGATTCACTGCTAGGTGGATCCAACCGGTTTGGCCATTTTACGCTTGGGGGGCTCGATGAGCATGTCCTCCAGCGGGGCGCCCGCCGGAATCATGGGAAAGACATTGTCCGTCTTGTAGCACTCGGCATGGATGAGACAGGGCCCCTCTTTGTAGTCGAGAGCCTTCTGAAGGGTGCGACTCACGTCGGCAGGACGTTTGATATTGAAACCCTGGATGCCGTAGGCGGCAGCCAGTTTGACAAAGTCCGGGTTGCCTTCCAGGTCTACTCCACTCTTGCGGTCGTCGAAGAAAAGTTCCTGCCACTGGCGAACCATTCCCAGATAGTGGTTGTTGAGAACGAGAATCTTGAGAGGCAATTTGTGGAGGGCCGCGGTGGCTAATTCGAAAAGAGTCATCTGGAATCCGCCATCGCCCACGATGGCAACCACCAGTTCGTCCGGGCAGGCAAACTGCGCACCGATAGCGGCCGGAAAACCGAATCCCATGGTGCCCGCTCCGCCCGAGGAGAGCCAGCGGTAGGGGGCGTTGCACTTGTAGAATTGGGCTGCCCACATCTGATGCTGTCCCACATCAGTGGAGATGATGGCTTCACCCCTGGTCAGGTTATAGAGTTCGTCGATGACCTGCTGCATGCGCAGGCCGCCCTGCTTCCTGTAGTGGAGCGGATATTTTTTCTTGAGACCTGTCAGATGCTTCAGCCACTCGGCGGTATCGATTTCGTCAACCCGTTTGTTGAGTTCGACCAGGGCAGCCCTGGCGTCACCGATGATCTGCACATCGGGCGAGATCATCTTGTTCATTTCGGCCGGGTCGATGTCGATATGGATGATGCTGGCATTCGCCCCGAATTTCTCGGTCTGGCCGATGATACGGTCATCGAAGCGGGAGCCCACATTGAGAATGAGATCCGCCTCGACGATAGCCTTGTTAGCATAAGCGGTGCCGTGCATCCCCACCATCCCCAGCGCGTGGTCGTTCGTTTCAGGGTAGATGCCCTTGCCCAGGAGGGTGGTTGTAACCGGACAGCCAAGGGTGCGGGACAGTTTGAGCAGTTCATCGCCTGCCCGTGCGATCATGCAGCCCTGCCCGGCGAGAATGATCGGACGGCGACTTTGGTGGATGAGTTTGACCGCGCTCTCGACGGCTTCCTCGTCGATTTCGAAGGCGCGCTCCGGATGATACCCCGGCAGGTTGACCTCCGGATCGAGGTCACCGCTGAAGGGATCCTGCGAGACATTCTTTGGGATGTCGACGAGGACGGGGCCGGGTCGTCCCGTGGTGGCGATATGATGAGCCTCCCGCGCGATACGGGGCAGATCGTTGGTGTCCTTGACCAGGAAGTTGTGCTTAACCACCGGCATCGTGATGCTGAAGGTGTCTGCTTCCTGAAAAGCGTCCTTACCCAGCATCCAGAGGACCTGCTGTCCTGTCAGGACGATCATGGGCACGGAGTCCATCTGGGCGGTCATGAGACCGGACACCGTATTACCTGCTCCCGGACCGGAGGTGACGAGCACAGCGGCGGGCCTGCCGGTGGCCCTGGCATACCCATCGGCCATGTGCACGGCGCCCTGTTCGTGCCGGACCAGGATGAACTTCATCTTCGTTTCGACGGTCTCGAGAGCATCGAAGATTGGGAGAGCGGCCCCACCCGAATAGCCGAAAATATACTCGATTCCCAATTCATTGAGGGTTTTGAGGAGAGCTTGGGCTCCGTCCAGCTTGTTGTTATCCATAAAATTGCCTTTCCGGCTTCAAAATCAATTCACGCAGACAGAAGTCGAGTCAAAAATTGGCCATAAATCCAAAAGTAAGGACATTTTCTAAATAACACCCTCAATAATGTGACAAATATCGAGCATGCAGGATACTTTGTCTTTTCCTTGAACGCAAAAAACCGACATTTCGCCAGCAAGCAACGCCGATGAGATGGAGAATGAGCTCAATTTGCCGCGACTGTTCCCTGGAATCAGCCGCTGGGCAGATTTTACCCTTCAAGCAATGCGAGGATGGCGCTGATGGTCGCGAGGGCGTTACCCTCAAGACGGTTGTTTACGTAGAGGTAGCTGCGCCTGCCCCTGGGGTTCTCAAGAAGTTGTCTGACGAGACCGGCTGAGGCCATCCGTGCTTCGTTTTGCTCTTCCCGTATGCGGTCGTAAGGCTGGAAGGACTCCACTGCGTTCTTGTAGGGACGCCCGCACTTGAGGAGCAGGCGGCAACCCACTGGTGTGGCCTTCCGATCGGGAGCATTGAGTTGGAGTTGGCGGGAAAGAGAAGGCATGCGTTGCCACTGATTATAGACGTGACCCACGCCGTGGCGCGCCAGAGTCTCGAAGTAGGGTTTCTTGAGGAAGCTGGAATTGCGGATCTCCACTGCGAAGTCCCACTCATCGGTTGGAAGCTTGGAAAGAAAAGCATCCAGATCATCGACAAAATCCCGTCCGTATTCGTAATCGCTTGAGTAAAAGTGCGAGAATTGAAATATGATGAGGCCTGTCTTCTCACGGTGTGATTGGAGGGGGCTGAGGAAGGATTGGAGAAAGATATCCGCATCCAGGTAGCAGGGGTTGTCCCTGCCGGCGAGTTCGCCGTGTCGCTCATGCCTGGGGAAGTGCTTGAGGGTGATGGTGTCGGTCACCTTGTGGGAGAAGCGAAAGCCGGATGGAACCTGTCCGGCAAGATCCTCCAGATACCTTTCCCCGGGAAAGCGGTAGAAGGAGGCATCCACGCAGACGCTGGGGAAGATCTCGGCATATTCCTCAAGGCAGTGCCTTTCGAAACGCGACTTGGACATTCTGCCCCGGTATTCGTAAGCTCCGGTGGTGTATAACTGTCCCAGCCAGCCGGGATACTTCCAGGACGAGGTGCCCAGAAAGACACCGGATTGGGCGAGGCGTTGGAGGGATGGCCTGATTGAGCGGACGTCGATCATGGCTCGTTCCGGCTTCGCATCTCTTCCCTTGTCAGGAGGGGTTTGCGGGAAGTTCGTGGTGGGGCGTCTTTCCAATTCCCGTCAGGGTGTCCGGAAACTTTTCCTTCCAGCACTGGAGGGCCAGTCGAATTTCTTCCTCCTTGCGACCGGGTGAGAGTTCCCACACGTGGGGCATTTCAGGGCGGAGGTGTTTGAGCAGGTCATCGTAATCGAGGGTGCCGGTGAAGGGCACCTGGTGGTCGCGTTGAGGCCAGGCCACGTCGTGCACGTGGGCGCCGATCAGGTAGGGTTCCATCTCGCCCAGCCAATGCTCATGTTCGAGCAATCGCAGGTTATGCTTGAGTTGAACATGACCGAAGTCGTGCCAGTAACCGATCCATTCGTTATCCGAAAAGTGGTGTTGCAGTGCCACCATTTCCTGCTCGGCAGGAACATCCTCGTATCTGGAGCGGGATTCGATGGCGAGTTTCACCCGATACTCGGCCGCCTTTTCAACAAGCTTCTCAAGGGTCTCAAGGGCGCGGTTGAAGTAGAGACCGCCGGTCTTGCTGCGCTTCTTTACGCACTTCGACTTGAGTTTGTCGTATTTCGGATCGAGCTGCCGGCCTTCCTTGAGCATTTGAACGAGTCGCCCAGTCCATTTGCGGTGCGGCATGAGGGGCACCGAACCCATGTGAAGGACCATGTAGCGGGCCTTGAATTCCGCCGCGAATTCGAGTGACCGGAAAGTCATCTCCAGTGCACGGGTGCGATCGTGGGGTCGATGAGAGGTGAACTCGTAGGCGTCGGGAGCATCGATTATTACCTCCGTAGGAGAAGGGAAGTAATTGTGGACGCCACAGCAGTGGAAGGCGCCGCCTTCGAATGCCCGGCGGATTCCTGGCAGCTTGGCGATCGTCATTCCATGACTGAGCTCAATGTGATTGACGCCCAATGAGAGGATTTCCTCGATCATGGACTCGCCGTCCGAGTGGCGGGAATTGTTCCAGCAGGTAGAAAAAGCAAGCATGTGAAGAGTGATCCTCTAGGGGGATATTAGGGGATTGCAGCAGGCCACCGCTATCAAAGTTTCAGAGACATTCTGCGAATGCGTCGGATCCGGCTGTGCTGACTCCCGAAAGACCATTGCGATCCGGGATCGGAACATCATGGAAAAGGTAGGCGTCTTTTTGCCTGGAGGCCCTGTCTGACCGGGTTTGTCCGCGCGTTGTGAGGAGTAGCCCTCTGGAATCAGAGCCTGATCAGCCCTTCCAGAAAATCGGATCCAGGGCGCCGAAAGCGGTGCCATCAACTCCCGGGGCCGATCGGGGTCTGTTGCGTTCGACGGTGAAGTCGAAACAGGTAAAGGCTGTTGAAAAAGAATAAAAAGGCGAGGAAGGCGACGGTCAATTGCATGACGGCCATGGTGGCAACGTGGTCATCGTGTGCCATTGCCCGCGCGATCTCGGTGGTGCGAAGTGCGTTTTGCATGAAATCCGCTTCACCGCTTCCGATTACAGCTTCGACGTAGTCATTATTGGTCGCTGCGTGCAGGACGAACCCCTGCTGGCCTTTGTGAATCACGGGAACTGCAAGGAGGAGGAAGACAGCTACACAGAGATTGGTAATCAGGACGAGAGGAAGTCTGCTACGAGCGGACTGCTCCTTGGATTCAGGGGAGTGAGTGGCAGGGGTCATCGACTGAGGTGGTAGGATCGATAGCCAATACGAATTCGCCTCGTGGCGGCCGATCATTAAACCTCTCTAGCAATTTCAGGGTTTGACCTCCATATATGTTTTCGAATTTTTTAGTTAACTCTTTTGTAATGCTAATACGTGCCAGAGGATTAATATTTGTTAATATTTCGAGTGTTGAGACAAGACGGTGAGGTGATTCGAAATAGAGGGAGGTGTGACTGCGATCGAGGGCAGCCTGTAACTCCCGTTCCCGTTTGCCTTTTTTATGAGGGAGGAATCCTCCAAAGGTGAAGGGGAGGGGAGGAAGTCCGGAGGCAACAAGAGCAGTGGTGATGGCGCTGGCACCAGGAAGCACTTCGTAGGGGACCTCCGCTTTCTGGCACGCGCAAAGCAGGCGATGCCCGGGGTCGGAGAGACATGGCGTGCCTGCGTCTGAAATGACAGCGATGCGTTGTCCTTCCCGTGTTTTTCTGAGGATTTCAGGAATGCGACGCTTCTCGTTGTGGTCGTGGAGTGAGAGAAGGGGTTTCCCGACATCGTAATGATTCAGCAGTTTGCGGGAATGCCTCGTATCCTCGCAGGCGATAAGATCGACCGCCCGAAGGGTTTCCAATCCGCGCAGGGTGATGTCCGCGAGGTTGCCTATGGGTGTGGGCACAAAGGAGACGAGGGGGGCGGGACGCTGGTCGGGCATGGAAGACCTATAGAGTAAGCGCGTGGCCTCCGGAAGGTCAGAAAGGGAAAGGTTTGCGGTGCTGGTTGTTCTGGCTCAGCAGGGCAGGAGAGGGGAGGAGTAGCGTTCCCAGCACTCCCGCATATCATCCCTTCGGGGTGATGGTCATGCTCAGCATGGAGAGGAGATTGCCGCTAAAACCCCTCTGAAACCCCGGCGATCACCCCTTCGGCGGCACGCTTGATGGCGTCGCCGAGTGCGGTCTGGTTGGCCGTCTGCAGGTTGGGGTCTACGAAGAAGCGGGTGCTGCCTCGGGAGGTTCCACTCGCCAGCACCTTGGTGGGATTGCGAGCGTCAACCAAAGACCAGTTAAGGTGAGCGGCCATCTCCAGTTCCTCCGAGCGTAGAATGTCTTCGCGGGTTGAGCGGGCCTGCCGGTGCTCGATCTTTTTGAGAGTGGTGAGGAGACAGGCGTCGGCGGTATCGATCCTGGAAACACGGTAAGTGCCGTCCCGGGTGATGGCGTCGATGAGGCAATTGGTGGCGAGGGCCGCCGCCCGGGGAATCTGAGTGTCATTCTCCACCATTGCCACGTTGAGATTGTGCACCGTGGAGAGATGTTTTGGTTTGGCGTCCCCCCACTTGTAGCCAGCGCAATTGCTGCAACTCAGGGAGATTGCCGTCGCTGCGACTAAACCAAGGAGCAGAGAGACGCGGGAATCTGATCGCTGCTGGTCAAACATCATATTACTCCGAAGTTCCGATGCTCTGAAGACGGGCTTTCGCGCGGTCGTGGAGAGATCCTCCGCTGGTTTTGCGAACAACTTCCCGGTAGTAGACGGCGGCGGAGTTTGTTTGGTTCTTCTTGAAGTAGAACTCACCGATATCAAAGTTGCGCTGGATTTCACGGGAGCGAATTTCAGCGATCTTGGCCGCGGCGTCGGCGGCGGGTTTGGAGTTTGGGTAAGACTGGCGCAGGTCCTCGAAGGCATGCTGGGCGCGATCAAGATTGGAGTTGTCCTGGTTGCCCTTGCTCGCTCCCATCATGAGGAGTTGGCCGATCTTATACTGAGCCTCGGGGGCGTAGAGGGAGCGCGGGTAGTTATCGACCACCCCTTGATAGGCGGTGATCGCTTCGTTAGTTTTCGATTTCTTGCTTTCGTAGGTCCTTCCAATGGCATGCTGGGCTTTAGCAGCGGAAGGAGCCCGCGGGGCGTTGTCGCGTACTGTCTCGAGCATTGAGACGATCTTCCTGATATCGAGAGGGGTCTTGAACCACAGGAGGTTGTCGGTGATCTGTCCGTCTGCCACTGCATGAGCGAGTTTTGCCTGATTGTCGCGCGCCTTGGCGTAGAGCGAGGAAGCCTGGTAGAGGGTGATTACCATCTGGTAGGTCTCAAAGGCCTTATCCAGTTTGTCTCGCTGTTCGAGGAGTTGTGCCTGGCGGAAGCGTGCGGCGGGGGCAACCGAGGAATGAGGGTTCAGGTTTGCGGTATCCTCGTAGAGGCTCAGTGCTTTCTTGCTCTTGCCGGATTGATCAGCGGCCTGGGCCCGGGCGTAGAGGCTCTGTATATCGTGGTCGGAACCATGGTGAGTTCCGGCAATGGGAAGTTCGGTTTCTGGTGTGCTGGTACAGGCGGTCAGGAGGCAAAAGCACCAACCAGGATGGATAAGGGCACGGCGGAGACCGATCATAAGGCGAACCCTAATCGCCCTTCTTGAAAATCCAATCGCGATTTTGCAGCTCCTAAGGAAAGCGAATAAACTGTGTGATTAGTTAAGACCTGGGGCGTTGTGAGGCCCGGGCAGTTGACTCAGCTTACTCCTGACCCATTTCGCGGGCGCGGGCTGTAGCGGTGTTGACGGCGTCGATGCAGGCTGCGCGGAAGGCGTGTGCTTCGAGGGCCTTGAGAGCAGCAATGGTGGTGCCGCCGGGAGAGGTCACCATGTCCTTGAGGACGGCGGGATGTTCTCCTGTCGACTGCACCATGGCAGCAGCCCCAAGGACCGTCTGAGCGGCGAGTTCGCGGGCCTGATCGCGGGGCAGACCGTTTTGGACGGCGCCATCGGCAAGGGCCTCGATGAAGAGGTAGACGTAGGCGGGACCGCTGCCGGAGAGTCCAGTGACGGCATCCATGAGGGATTCCTTCACTTCCACGACCACGCCGACGGCGCCAAGGAGTCTCTGCGCAGTTGTGGCATCGTCCTCGGTGGCGCGGCTTCCACGGGTGAAGGCGGCGGCACCTTTGCCTACCAGTGCGGGAGTGTTCGGCATGGAGCGGATGACGCGTGCGCCCTCTCCGACTTCCTGTTCGAGTCTGGCAATGGTAAGACCGGCAGCCACCGAAATCACCAGGAGGCTCTTTGTATCGCTGCCGGAATCCCGTATCTGTTGAAGAGCTTCGGGCATGTCGTGTGGTTTCACGGCAAGAAAGAGAACGTCGACTGTAGTGGCAACCTCTGCGATGGAATCGGCAGAACTGACCTTTCGCTCAGCGATAAGAGAATCCAGGGCATCTGGAAATATATCGAAAGCCACCACGTCTGTGGAAGCAACTGCTCCGGCATCAATGGCCCCGACAGTAAGGGCCTTCCCCATCTTCCCGCATCCTATCAGGCCAAGTTTCATGGACGGAGTTTTGAGGTTCAAAAGGAATATTTCAAGTGTCTTGAATTAGCCATTGACCGGAAATACGGTTTTTCCGAACACTTTTCCTTGAGAACTCGCTGTTGGCGGGAACAGTGGGGCATGTGGCCTAACTGGATGCCGGTGCTGACCGTGGGAGCCCTCTTTTCGGGTGTCGGAGTGGGCCTGCTGGGATCCCAGAGCCTGCCTCTGGTGGGGCCTCCGGTTCCGCCCACGGTCGAGGCACCCCTTGCCGTGGACCAGGTCATTCATCCGCCCACGGATGAGACACCCTTTGCTGTGGACCAGGTCATTCATCCACTGGTAGCCGAACTTCCGCCTCCGGAGTTTGTCGATGATATTGTGTCCATTCCGATGGCGATCTCGTCGCGCAGCAGCCTTGCTTCACGCCATGTTCTGCAGGGACTTGCCTGCATCCAGGCGGCCTGGGACTTCGAAGCTTACCGGCATTTCTGTGAAGCCGTGAAGGAAGACCCGGATTGCCTGATGGCTTATTGGGGAATTGGTCTCTCCCTGGCGGCCCCAAATAATGAGTTCACCCGGCAGCGTCAGATAGCGGTAATCCGGATGATCGAACTGACTGACGCTACTGCGGTGGTCAATGGTAAGATCCTGCCGGTAGCGAGCGTGATGGAGCAGAGATATGCGCTGGCCCTGGCGGAGTTGTTTGCCCTGCGGGGTAATGCCCGGGATGCCTTTAAAAAGCTCTCGGAGGACTATCCGAACAACCTGCAGGCAAAGTGCCTGGCAATTTACCTGCAGCGTGATGGATTCGACGACTACGGTCCCAAGCCCAGGCAGGAGGCTGCCATGAGGCAAATGGAGTTGGTGGTGGAGGGAAACCCGGACAATGTGGGAGTTCTCAGTTTCTGGGCCATGTTGCACGCGGAAGCACCGGATGCGACCACCAAGCTACGTGAGAAAATTCTTCCGTTGGTGCGCAAGGTTGCACGCAAGGCGCCGAATTTTCCTCCCTACCAGCACCTCCTTGGGCACTTCGAGTGGCGTTGCGGCAATCACTATCTGGCAGAAGCCGCGCTGAGCCGTGCGAGTGAGCTTTACGCCGGGCACATGAGGAAAAACGTGTTGAGCGTGCATGAGTGCGATGGCTGGATTCGCTCCCAGCTCTATCTGGCGACGGTGATGTACAGTCGGGGCCGGTTTGATGAGGCCATGGCGATCGCCGGCAGTCTCTCTAGTCTGGAGGTGGACGTGGCACGCCTCGGATCAACCGGAGCAAACCTGCTGATCTGGGAGGCTGCGACCCTGACGGCCCGCCTCTATCTTGTGCGAGGTCAGCAGGGTGATATCGAAAAGGCCATAGCGAGTCTGCCGGGGAAGGACGACCCCTTCCTGAAGAAGATCAAGGACCGGTCACTCTCGGTGTTCTACCTTGAGTGTCTCATGCGATATCTTAAGTGCAGAAAGGAACTGGAATCCGGCAATGTTGATGCCGCTCACAAGGAGCGCATGGCGCTCGACGGGACTCTGTTGCGGATGAAGGGTCTGAGGGATCAGGCGATGAAAAGTTCGTCGATCTCTGAGTATGTGCGGGCAGTCGGAGCGCTTGAGGTCTACGCGGCGGAAGTGCGGGGACTGATCGCACTTGCGCGTGCTGCTACGGATTCGCAGCGGCAGATTGCACGGAGTTGGTTCAAGACCGCAGTAGAGAAGCAACAGCGCCCCTCTCTCCTGATGCCCCCGGTGGTGGTGTCTCCGATGGAAATTCGACTGGCTGAATTCCACGCCGGAGCCGGGAACTTTGACCAGGCCGCCGAGAGTTATCAGGCGGCTATCAGGCGGTTGCCGAATGGTCTGGTCTCCCTGATCGGTTACCGTGATTCTTTGATCAGAATCGGGCGCAGCGATGAGGCGGAGGAAGTGGACAGGGTCATCTCTGCAGTGAAGAAGTAATACGCCGATCAGGCTGCCTGAACATCTGAACGCTTGATTCCGCGCAGTTCGAAGGCCCGCAGAATGGTGGCCTCGATGAGGTTGGCAGGGCAGGATGCCCCGGCGGTGACCCCGAGGATGATAGGGTCATCACCGAATAGTTTGGATGGGTAGTCGCTCTTGATCTCCTCTTTGGTCTTCAGGTCATAGTTGGAGATCTTTTCTAGGGAAGAGATGCAACTGGCATCCCGAATAAAGAAGGTGGGCAATTGCTCCTGGCCTATCTCGACCAGGTGCGAGGTGTTGGAGCTGTTATAACCACCGACAACGAGGAGCATGTCCAGGGGGTCGCGAAGCATATCGAAGAGGGCGTCCTGGCGTTCCTGCGTGGCGCCGCAAATGGTGTCGAAGACCTGGAGGCGTTCCGAAGAACCGTCACGATCCCTTACGGCGGCGCTGATGCGACGCTGGATCTCCTCAGTTTCACTTTTCAGCATGGTGGTCTGATTGGCCACTCCTAGTTCCTTGAGGTGAAGATCAGGATTGAAGTTATCCGAGGTGGCACCTTCGAAACGGGTGAGAAATTCGGTGTGATTTCCTCCATGGCGGATGTAATCGCAGATGTAGTCGGCTTCTTCCAGGGTGAGGACGACAAGGTAGTGACCCTGCCGGTCCTCTCCCCAGGCACGGGAGGCTGTGGCCCGGGTTTCCTCATGTCCCTTCTTTCCGTGGATGATGGAAGTGGTCCCGTTCTTCGCATAGGTCCGCACCCGGCGCCAGACTTTCATGACGTCACCGCAGGTGGTGTCTATGACATAGCACCCCGCATCTTCAATCTTGTGCATGAAAGCGGTTGGGGCTCCGAAGGCAGGAACGAGAACCACGTCATCCTCGGTGAGGGCATCGTATCGCTCGTTCATCTCTTTCCAGGGAAGGGACACGATGCCCATTTCCTCAAGTTGCCGGTTGACCTCGGGGTTGTGGATGATTTCGCCGATGAGGAAGATGTCATTGTCGGGGAAGACGCGGCGGGCCGCGTAGGCGAGATCAATGGCGCGTTCCACTCCGTAGCAGAAACCGAATTTCCGGGCGAGCCGAAGGGTCGTGTTGCCGATGGTGAGGGTGCCGCCACGCTCGCGCAATTTCTCGATGATTGGCGAGCGGTAGTGCAATTCAACCTCAGCCTGAACCTTCTCCATGACGTCGGGTCGGCGCACGTTTACACGCTTGCGCTTCTGTCTGGCGGAAGCCTTGCTCATGGAGAACTGATGGTAGCGTCCGGAAACATTTTAAGCGTGGTGGGGTGAGTTCCCCCTCTTTTTGGGTGTCATCCGGGAGTGGTGGAATCCGTGTCAGCTACTTTTCCTCCCAGGGAAAGTAATCGGAAATGGGCGTGGCTATGTGCTTGTGCATTCGACCTGCATACCCATTCGGGCGTCCCGGAGCATTTGGATCGTTGGTGGGAAGCTTGAGGATTCTGTCCTTGAGGGGTTTCAGGATTTCATGGGATTGATGGTCCAGAGCGTTGAGGGCGGCGACCGCATGATAAGCACTGGAGGCGGTGGGATCGCTGTTTTCGAGGAGGACTTCAATGGCCCTGTTGCGCTGTTGTTCGTCACGGGGGTGGGCTGCGAGCGTTTCAGCGGCCGCGATCTGGACGCTCCGGGAGGGATCGCGGAGCAATTGCTCCAGTTCTGCATCAAGAGCCCGGGTCAAGTGTTCGCCCCGGTAGAGGCAGGCCAGGACAGCCCAGTAGCGCTGGGAGGGGAGTGTGGCCTTGAGCATGGGGGCGACCTGATCGGTCTTGAGGTCCGGTTCCAGAAGCAGGTCGGCTGCCTTGCGGATTTCAGGCACAGAGTAGAAATTCTTCCTGCGGGTGAGATCGGCAGGGGTGATCCCGTGCTTTTTGGCCGCGTCATGAAACATGCCTTCCGGAAGAAGCGCCACATCGAAGGTCGCTGAAAGGTTGTCGTATAGAGCCGCCCGCATTTCGAGGAGTTGTTTCCTGCAGGCCGGATCTGCCGCCAGGTTATTCGTTTCGTGGGGATCCGCAGTGATGTCGTAGAGTTCCTCGGGGGCCTTTTTCTCCCAGAAGGCCGATTGTACTTTATTGAGTTTGCCCTGGTGGAAGAGACGGCGCCAGAGACGGGTTGTCTGAGTTTCCATCTGATAGTGGAGGATCTGGCCGTGGGGAAGATGGGGCATGAAGTTACGAATATAGACATACTTCCCGTCTACTACCGTACGGGAGCAATCGGGGCGTTCGTCCATGCGGCCGCGGAAGCCGAAGGAGTATTCTGGTTTCGGGGTGACGTATTTGCCGAGGAAGGCTTTGCCCTGCTGAAAGGCCGCGGGTTTGATGCCAGCGAGGGAGAGCATGGTGGCACCCAGATCGACGAAGCCGACAAGGCGGTCGGAGGTGCTCCCAGGCTTGTATTCAGGGGGCCTGAGGTGCTTCCACTTTTCCGGGATGTGCACGATCATGGGGACGTGGAGACCGCTCCAGCCGGCATAGCGTTTGCCGCGGGGCATGCCTGATCCATGGTCGGCCCAGAAGATCACGATCGTGTCCTCGGAGAGGCCTTGGTCCTCCAGGGCCTGGAGGTGATCCTCGAACCAGTCATCCATCTGGGTCAGACGGTCGTAGTATTGGGCCCAGTTGTCCCGGACGACCGGGATATCAGGGTGATAGGGGGGCAGGGGGGCCTTGGCCGGGTCGTGACTGGTCTTGGCATTGCGGGCACGAATGCGGCTCTCGTGGGTGCAGGTCTGGTTGAAAATAGCGAAGAACGGCTGACCCTTTTTGCGCTTTTGGTAGTGCGCCTTCCTGGAGGATTCATCCCAGATCTGCTTGATGTTGTGATCGATGTTATAGTCGGTTTTGGAGTTGTTGGTGCAGTAGTAGCCGGCTTCCCGCAGGAATTCGGGATAGAACTTCAGCCACTCTGGTTTAGCTGCCTGTGATCGCATGTGATGGGCACCCAGGGAAGGGGCATACATTCCGCAGATGATGGTGGTACGGGCCGGGGCGCAAACGGGAGCTGTCGAGATGGCATTTTGATAAAGGAGGGACTTCCTGGCAAAGGCGTCGAGGTTGGGAGTAGTGGCGTAGTTGTCGCCGTAACATCCGAGGTGAGGCCCGTGGTCCTCGGAGGAGAGCCAGAGGATGTTGGGACGCTCGCCCGTTGCAGCAATGAGGGCGCAGAGCCCGGAGCCCAGAAAGAGGAAACTGAGGGAGAAGAAGCGGCTAAACATGGTGAGGGAAGGTGAGATAGGCCTTGGCGTTTTCATAGCAGATGTTTCGAATCAGGGAATCAAGGAAGTCCCGGTCGTCCGGGATTTCGCCATTTTCGACATCGGTGGCGATCAGATTGCAGAGGAGACGGCGGAAGTATTCATGCCGGGGATAGGACAGGAAAGAGCGCGAATCGGTGAGCATTCCAATGAAGCGCGACAGGAGACCGATGGATGCGAGGGTTTGAATCTGGTCGGTCATGCCGCGCAAGGTGTCATTGTACCACCAGGCTGATCCCCACTGGATACGACCGGGGGTGGGACCTTGTTGGAAGGATCCGCAGGCCGCGGCGAAAAGGGCGTTGTCGCGCGGATTGAGGTTGTAGAGGATGGTTTTGGGAAGGGCTTTCACGTGGTCGAGGAGATCCAGGAACCGGAGCAAGCGATTTCCCTGCGGCCAGTCGCCTATGGTGTCGAATCCGGAGTCGGGACCGAGTTGATCGAAGTAACGGGAATTGGGATTGCGTACGGGCGCAAGGTGGAGCTGCATGGCCCAGTCCCGTTCCGAATTCCAGCGCCCGATCTGTTGCATGAGGAAGGAGGTGAACTGGTCGACTTCGGCGGCGTTAACGGCGAGTTCCTCGCAGCGGGCGCTCTGGAAAATCGAAGCAGCCTCCTTTTCGGTGCAGGATTCGGAGGGACAGTAGCGCATCCCGTGATCAGAGAGGCGGCATCCCGCGGCGTGAAAGTCGTCATGACGCTTGTGCAGTGCCTCAAGAAGTTCAGGGAGGGACTGGATTTCCATGTCGCATTCCTGCCCGAGTTGATCGCAGAAGGGATTGAGAATGTGGGGACGGTCGACCATGGCGGCCTTGTCAGGCCGGAAGGTGGGATAAATCTTTGTTTCGAGATCGAGGGCGGCACAGGCCTGGTGATGCGAAAGGGAATGGGAGGGATCATCGGTGGTCCCCACTGTATCCACCCGGAAGCGGGTGAGCAGTCCATGTGCACAGAAGTCGTCTTCGGCAAGGCGCTCGTTAGCGGCATGCCATATATTTTCCGCGGTGTCCGGGTTGAGCAGGGTGTCGATGCTGAAGCAGCGACGGAGTTCGAGATGGGTCCAATGGAAGAGAGGATTTCCGGCGGTATGAGGAACGGTTTCAGCCCAGGCCTGGAATTTTTCCCGGGGTGAGGCGGACCCGGTGACATGAGACTCGGGAATTCCATTTGCCCGCATGGCGCGCCACTTGTAGTGATCCTCCCCGAGCCATAGATCGGTGATGTTCTCCCAGCGTTGATTCCCGGCCACCTCGCATGGCGGGAGGTGGGTGTGGTAGTCGATAATCGGCTGGACGGCAGCCACATCGTGGAAGAGGCGCTCGGCGGTTCCGCTGTGGAGGAGGAAGTTGTCGTCCAGAAAGGCGCGCGGCATGCAGGGACGTTAAGGGTCTCCCGAGAGGGAGGGAACCGCAATCTTCAATCGTCTCCGGGAATAGGGTCAGTTGCCTCCGGGAGGGTCCGTTCGTTAATTGGAGCGCTCTGCAACGAGTCGGTAGTAATGTTCCTGCCCTCTGTGCTGGTCGGAGAAACTTTCCACCCGGGGATTTGGTTGCGATTCGATGGTTCCCCGTTCAGACCAGTTGAAGAGGTCGGAGCTCCCCTCGATGGTGTAGCGGATTCCAGGCCGGGCATTGAATTCCAGGGTGAAGACCGCGCCGTCGTGACGGGCGAAGGAGAATTGCAGGAAGCTGGTGGGGTCACCGGGGTCGGTATCGCTGCGGTATTCGTAAAGGTTCGAACGACGGTCGCCGTCGAGATCAAGGGTGGCATCGGCAGCGGAATCCGGATCGAGGCCCTTCGCGATCTCCCATTCATCAGGCATTTCGTCGCCGTCCCGATCGGAGTTTGGATTCTCGGTGTTGGACGTGCCGGCTGACTGAAAGGGCAGTGAGCCAATGGTTGAGCCGCCATCGGCCTGGCGCCCGGAGGAGACGCCGGATTCCTCCACCCCCCAGGTCACCTCATCAATAATGGCGGGTTGGGTTGACTGGTAGAGGCGAAGAGTTTCTCCGAGGGAGTCGAGACGGAAGGGGAGATGACCGGGGCCGGCTTCGCCGTCGGCGAGGTAGGCAACGAATCCCTCTGGACCGATGAAGCTGAGAGGGGGGATGGAATACTGGTCGATGCCGGAGGTGCTGAGGTCGTCGGTCAGGCCCAGGCCTGCCAGTGCGACGGGACGGGAACCGGAACGATTGAAGAGCTCCACGAAGTCCTCCTGGCCTTTCCCTGGATTGGTCAGCCACTCGTTGATACGCAAACCGGAGGTGCTGGCGAGGGCGGCATTACCCGAATTGACGGTTCCGGCAGTGGGGCTGGCAAGAAGCTGCCATGTGCTGTTACTTGCACGACCGATCGTCCATCCGGCGATCTGTGCACCGTAAAACACGCGGTCAAGTTCCCGTCCGTCGCTGTTGAAGAGATAGACCTGGCTGCCCTGGGGGGACAGGAGATTGCCGGTATTGAGATTAGCCGGATGGTCGGATGTCGGTTGGGAGGGATCGCAGGAGATGACCAGGTAGCCATTACCTGGAATTTCAAGTGGGTCGGGGAAGGCCCACCGTGGATCGTCCCGATCGCCAATCACAAGTGCGTGGCCGCCAAGGGATTGGGGCTGTGCAAGTGTGTTTCGGAGTTCAATCCAGCCGGCCCCTTCTCCAGGATGGCCGGCCAGGAGTTCATTCAGGAGCAAGCCGCTGTTCAGGGCGAGGTAGTTGGAGGTGCCGGGGCTGGCCGACTCGTTGAACACGCGAATGCTGCTGCTGCCGTCCGGGTAGCGTCCGCCGGAGACGTCCTCTGCCTGGGCGCTGTAATTGACACTCTCGATCTCCAGGCCTTTCTCGTCGATGAGAATGAGGGATCCTCCTTCGGCCTGTAGCCGCAGGTCCAGATGGCCTGCGCCGCCCTGGGCGTCAGCCCACAGGCGGAAATGACTTCCGGGTCCGAGGAAGGAGAGGTGACCGTAGCGGGCGGTGACCGCGCCGTTGCGAACATGGATATTTCTCAGGGGGACCGGATTATTCAGGTTTGTATTGTAGATCTCAAGCCAGTCGGCAGTGCCAGGAATGCGGTTGGTCATCCACTCGTTCAGGGTGAGCGCATCCTGCGGTCCCAGAGGAATGGCCGGGCCATTGTCCGAGGCGGGGGTGGGATTGCTCAGGAACCAGTCGGACGCGTTCCGGTTCAGGGAGAGGTTGGCAACCTGGAGCCCGAAGGCGAGGGCATCGATCCGTCCGCCGTCAGTGTCGGTGAGGTAGATGGTTTCTCCGGTGGAGTTCAGGGAAAACTGGCTGTTCAGGCCCGGGAGGTTCGGATTTGCCGAGCACCAGACGACGAGGTGGCCCTGCCCATTGATCTGTGTCCCGGGGGGGAAGGTGAATTTTTCGAGGTCGGCTCCATCATTGCTCAGGCTCCAGCCATCGAGAGTGACGGGGGCAGGATGGGGATTGTGGAGTTCGATGAAGTCGGGGAACTCACCACCGTGAGAGAGTGCATTCCGATTATGGGCCAGGACCTCCCTGATGAGGATGGGAGGCAGGGAAGAAGCGGGTTCTGGTTGCCCCGGGCTTCCCTTCACACTCGAACTGGCCGACCAGCTGGTGGGGTCGTGGGGGTCGCCGGCGGGATCGGCGAGGACGAGGGAATGTCCTTCTCCGTCTGCGGAGGGGGGCCAGCCGTTTCCGTCGTCATAGCGAACGGAGGCGATCGTGTTGCCGAGGCCATCCTCGAGAGTGAGGCCTTCACCGCCATTGGAAAGGCTTCCGGTGAAGGTTCCGAATACCTGGGTTCCGGGATAGTGGGCGACAAAGGCATCCAGATCGTCATTGGAAGCGAGAACGAGTCGTGCTCCCGGCGCGAGCAGGGAGTCACCCGGGAAGATGAAGGCGACCCCGCGAAGCTCCATCTGGACAAGATCGACGGGCAAGGTGCCGTAGTTCTCGATCTCAATGAACTCAAGCGCGCTCGCTCCATCCGGATTGTACATCAGCTCGCTGAAGCGAAGGGTTGGGACGTCCGGTTCGCTCAGGTATGTTTCTGCTATCAAGGCGCTCCACTCACCATTTTGAAGGGTGCGGGCCTTGATGTGTTGCGACTGCGTTATGCGGAAGGGCTGCTCGTAGATGAAGGCGCTCGGGGAGGGGAGGTCGGTGGTGGTTTCACTGCTTTCGAGGACGACGGAATTGAGAAAATCGGAGCTGTCGACTCCAAAATTCAGGCCATGAATGGCGAGGATATTGTTTCCTGTTTGCAGTTCGCCGATGAAGTTACTGACGTTGAAGGAGAGCAGATCAACGGCCACGCCGTCGGGATTGTTGCCGGTGGCCAAAGACTCCCAGTTGAGATCGGCCGGAGCATTCGCACTGGTGATCCGGATGCCGTTGAGGTAGGCGACGAACCCATCATCAAAGCGGGCGAGCAACTGCAAGTAGTTGATATTCTCGATGTCGCTGGCTGTCAGGGTGAAGGGGATGCGAATGTAGCAAGAGGCGTTCTGGTTGTTCATCCCGTCCTCGACATCGATGTCAATCAGGTTGTCGTAGGTCGTCTGTTCGTCGTAGCCAACCCCACCGGATCCAAGAGTCCAGGCTCCGTCGTTGAAGGGTTCATTGCCGCCGGTCCAGTTGGCCCCGATACTGTCGTCAGCAGGAACAAGGACACGTTTGGAATTGTCCTCATCGATCAGAGTAAAGGAGAGTCCCGCACCCCCGCCATTCTGGGGACTGCGAGGGTCGCTCCCATCGAGAGTGTAGTAGATGGTGCCCCCGGGGGAGGTCATGGAGAGAGGGGTGCTGGCTGAAACCGGGCCGCCCGGCTGGGTGAAGAGCGGGGCATTGTCCGATCGGTAGAGCCCCGCCTGCTTGAGATCTTCGATAATGATGGCGCGCCGGTTGGGTATCCAGTTATTGCGGATGGAGGTGCTCATGCCTGGCAGAACGCCTGATAACTCGGTGCGCATCTCTTCAAAGCGCTCGATATTGCGGGCATCCTCGAAAGGTCCGCCATTGAAGAAAAGCCAGTGGAAGCGGTCGGCCCAGCGTAACCGGAATTCTGGATTCCTGACGAGCGACTGGTAGAGTCTCGCGATGTCCGCGCCCCCGCTCAGTTCTGTGGTCAGTGTGTTGCCGTTTACGGAACGCCCGAGGTTTCCCAGAGACCATTCCGCGTCCCAGACATAGAAGCGGAATTTGGCATCCGGGATCCGTTCCCGTGCAGCCCGCCAGTTATTGTGGGGCCAGTCACCGGTTCCGCAGTATACATTGACCAGAAGGTAGTCGATGAAGTTGTCTATATCGAGGACTTCAGTGGCGGCCTGGTAGTTGGAGGGATCGCTCAAGTCCCGGTTAGCCACCACGTTTCGCAGGTTGTTCCAGGCGGCACTGTCCCCTTCCCGGATCTCCCCGCCCTGGGCGATGACATCCCAGGCATTGTCTCCCCCGTGCCAGGAACGCATGAAGTCATCGTCGATGCGTTCGGTGGGATTGTAGTATCCCTTGTATTCTCCATTGATGAAGAGGTTCACGAAATTTCCACGGGCACCTACATTCCCGGACTCGATCTGCATGCGACGGGCGTATTCATCGACAATAAACGGGTTGCTGTGGTCGTTCATTCCTGCTCGCAGGGTAACGCGGTCGAAGAGATCCACCTCGGATCCCTCAAAGAAGGGATAGCTGAGCATGGTAGGGCCGTAGTCGCCCCGGAAGTAGAGGCGAAAGGAGTACTTGGAAGCAGGCGGACCCCCGTTGGGGCTGTAGCGTCCGCGGATGTAGTCGCCGCCCTGAACGCGGAGCCCGCAGTTAGCTTGGAAGCCGCTGTTGTCTTCCTTGATCAGTTCGGCGGAAACGGGACGTTCCCAGGCGATGCCTCTCTTGGATGTGTTACGGGGGTTGGTTTCCTGGATGCCGGTGGGTCCCCAGAGGTTGCTGTCGTCGGTGGCCAGCGAGATCACCGGGAGGGAGCGGATGGCAGAAGAGAGGTTGTAGAAATAGCTGTGAGTGACAGTTTCCGAGGGGAGAATGCGTCGACCGAATGCCGCGGCCCGGATGATTTGGGTGCCGGAGACCTGGATGGGCTCGCTGTAGAGGGTGCCGTTGCGACTGGTTGGCTCACTGCCGTCCGTGGTATAGCGGATGCTGGCACCGGGATCGGGGGAGGTGAGATGCAGATCGAAGGGTTGATGATAGAATCCGCGGGGAACGTTGAAGTGGGGAGGGTCGAGAATGCCGGAAATCACGCTTACTCCGTTGGCGGCGCCGGGTGTGGGGTTGGTGAAGTAAGACCAGAGTCGGCGGGCGTCACGTCCGTAGGAGTAGTCGTTGCGCTGAACTGGAAAGAGAGGTGCTATTTCATCGGCGAGGGTACGAGGCAGTTCCGGGAAATAGAGTCCGAGGTATTCGCCTGACGCCGCGAGCTTGAAGTTGGTGTGGATCTGGCCGGCGCCTGCAGGACTACGATTCTTGCCGGAGGCGAAGATGACAAGGTATCCACTGGCGGGGATGACACGGTCCGGTATGACGAATTTGCCCGGGTCGTCGGGGTTGTCAGTGAGAGACCAGCCCTCGAGGTTCACATCCGTATCTCCGAAGTTGATTAACTCGATCCAGTCGGATTTCTCGTCGTCCTCGTCGGTCAAGCCGCTTCGGTTAGCGGTCACAAACTCATTGATGCTGACGGTGCTGTCGCTGGCGTCAGGATTGATGGCATAGGACCAGGAGTAACCGGCAAAGGCATTGGGATCAGCTGCAAGATCCGCGATAGCGTGTCCGGGTTCCCAGGTGAGTTCGAGGGCGCCGCTTGGCACTGGATCGAAGGTGAAGTGGTAGGGACCGGGGCCGCTCCCTTTCACGAAGTTGGCCGGCGTGCCACCGGCAAGGAGATCGGCGGCGTCCACTCCGGTGACTGTTTCGGAGAAAGTGACCGAGACCTCCTGCAGTTCGCGGAGGGTCAGGTTTGGTGACGGAAGAATAGTCGTTATCACCGGTGCGATCTCGTCGACCACCATGTAATTACGCACTTCTCCAGGCGCGGTCTGGTCAAAGGGATTGGGCGGATCGGCAGTGTCCCGGATACCGTGATTGGCATTCCAGGCCACGGTGGCGGATCCCAGGGTCGCCGAATCGAATGTAAAGGTGTAACGGGCGCCACTGGCCTGCACCGCCAGTGCGGATCTGCCATTGATGGTCAGGTCACTTGCGCTGACCCCGGTTACCAGTTCTGAAAATTCGACCACGATCCTGGAAAGGTCCGTCACATTGCCGGGAGGGGGAGTGATGGAGGTCACCACCGGGGGGTCAACATCCGGAGCGATGGAGACCAGTTCGGGATTCATGAGGAGATCGGAACTGTTCAGAATGATATTGAAAACCTGGATGGCGATGGTGTTCCGGCCCTCAAGCAGGAAACTCTGCGGGTTGGTGAGTTCGTAGGTGAGGAACGAACCCGATTCGTGGCTCCTGCTCGCAGTAGCATCGTAGGTATGGGTGGCTGGAGGATTCTGTGAGTGGACAAGAGTCCCGTTGATCCAGATGCTGTAGCCATCGTCCCAATCGACATTCAGGTTGAGAGTCGAGATCTCTGAGATATTGCTGACGTTAAAGGTGCGGCGCATGAAGACCGTGGTGTAGTTCCCTCGCATGTCGTTGAGAACCGTGCCTCCGTTCCCGTCACCGTAACGAATGGGGGTGGAACCGATGTCCCAGGAACTGTCATCGAAGTTCACTGCCCGCCAGGCCTCGAGTGGATCAGAGGCCTCGGCGGTTCCCTTGAGGTACTTCCATTCAGAATTTCTTGAAAGGAGGAGGGCCGAGTAAGTGGGAGCGGAGTGGAGGAGCCAGAGGGCTGGAATGAGAAGGAATCGCACCGTCATGTCGAGTTTCAGGAGTCTTTCTTACTATCTTCCTCGCGAATCTCCAAATTCGGAACTTTTTTTGCGATTGGTGCGCAGTTTCTTGAAAACAGAGGATTTCCGTCTACTCGAACAATGGCGGAACCTCCGTCTCCCGTGGCCCTGCAATCATTTCAGGATGAGGCAATAATTTAGAGCTGAATCCGGTGAAATTCCGAGGAAATGTGACGGGAGTGTCACAAAAAGGAGAGATAAGAAGTTCTCTGCCGGGAGGGGAAGCGGCAGAGCGAGGAAGTGGGGCTGTTTCCCGGGGGCCTTTTCCTGGCGCACACGTTCGTACTCGGGATTGACGCAGCGACTCTTCCACTGGTTGAGCACCTCGCGGAGGCCGGCATCGGATTCGGGATACAGCCCCTTGTCGTCGGTGCGTTTCTGCCAGGTCGCCAGGATCGTGCGGTGGCGCTTGAGTTCATCCGCAAATTCGGGATTCTCCGCAAGGTTCCTGATTTCATGAGGATCCTTCTCAAGATCGTAGAGTTCTTCTTTCGGGCGGGGACCGAAAAAGATCTCCTCGGTGAGGCGTGGAAGGGTTCCCGCCGCGTGCCCCTTCCGGAGGAAGATGACGTAGTCGCGATTGTCCCGATACTGGGGCTGGAGGAGGGGGCGATCGGGGAGGAAGTTTCGAATGTAGCGGTAACGATCAGTGCGCACACTTCGGATATAATCGATGGTGTAATCACAGCGATCGCGGGCAGAGATCACATGGTCGCGCCCCTTGAAGTCATCCGCGAAGAGATTTACGCCGTCGAAATAGCCCGGGACATCAATGCCGGCGAGAGCGAGGCTGGTTGCAGAGATGTCGAGGATGGAAGTCAGTTCCCTGCGCACTGTGCCGGGTTTCAGGCGCTTGTCGGGTCCGAGGATGATGAGCGGGACATGGGTGCCGGATTCGGTGCAGAATTGCTTGGCCCGGACGGAGTGATTGTTCCCGTGGTCCGTGAACCAGAAGATGATGGTGTTCTCCAGAAGACCATCGGATTTCAGGTTATCCATGATCCTGCGTGTGTCTTCATCAGTCTGGCGCACAGTGTCATAGTGGTGAGCATGCCACTTGCGGAAGAGATCGTTCCTGGGGAAGCAGGGCGGGGGAGTCACGGAAGCGGGATCCACCTGTCAGCCCATTTCCTGGTGTTGCTTTTACCACCTGCCAGTTGAATCTGGCCGAACCATGGATTGTCCTTGGGGACCTTTCTCCATACCGCCAAGTCGCGTTTCCTTCCTTCAACTGAATATAAGTCGCTGGCCTTGAATACGAAGTTGCAGTCTTCCTTCCCTGAGTTGAAGGTTGAATAGCGGTTCTTTCGAAAGAGTTGAGGGGCTGTGGTGACACCCTTGGGGAGGTGGATGGCGCGCTCCTTGCTTCTGGAAGAACGGTGGTTGTGTATCCCGGTAGTGGTCTGATAGGCGCCGGTGATCATGGCAGAGCGGCAGGGGGAACAGACCGGGCAGGGGACATAGCAGCGGGTGAAGCGGGCGCCCTGGGTAGCGAGGGAATCGATGTTGGGTGTCTTGCCCGCGTCTCCGTAGCATCCGATCCACGGCGACATGTCCTCGATGAAGATCCAGAGGATGTTCAGCCTGCTCTTGGCATGGCAGGGTCAGCCGATGAGCATGAGCGGGAGGCAGAAGAGGGGAGTGAATCGGTTCATTGACAGGTCCCCATACGGAGCGGAAGGGCTAATCTCTAAGAGAGGATGTCCCAAGGTGCAGGCATGTGATTTCTCCTCTTCCGCTAGCCCCTTGCGAAGAGGGTTTTCAGAATGAAGTAGAAGATTGCTGCCAGACCACCACCGGCAGGAATGGTGATGATCCATGACACCGCGATGTCACGAACCACCTTGAGATTCAGGTAGTCGATCCCCCGTGCCAACCCGATTCCCAGGACGGCTCCCACCAGGGTGTGCGTGGTGGAGATGGGGAATCCCATGCGGCTCGCGATCACGATGGTGGTGGCAGCACCGATGTTGGCTGCGAACCCCCGACTGGGCGTCAGTTCGGTGATCTTCTTGCCCACCGTTTCCATCACCTTGTAGCCCCAGGTAGCCAGGCCGATCACGATTCCCGCCCCTCCCAGAAGGAGGATCCACAAGGGCACGGGAGCGCTATCGGCGATTTCGCCGGTTTTCACGATCTCGATCACTGCCGCCAGAGGGCCGATCGCGTTGGCAACATCGTTAGCTCCATGTGCGAAGGCGAGGAAACAGGCGCTCAAAACCATGAGGGTCGCAAATATCTGTTCCAGTTTCGCGTACTCGAACTGGCGCCGGTATTCCCACCGCTTGCTCGGCGTCTTTGAACCAGGGGCGAGGGGAGGGCGCAGAATGGGTTCCATGTCGGGATCGGATTTCCGCACGAAGGGAACCCCTTCCGGGTGGTCGTCCTGCAACTCAATCCCCTTCTCGGCCCGCTCCTTGTTGTGCTTCACCTTCATCTTGCGCACCCAGGCGGCTCCAAGGGCGAAGCAGACCATGCCGATGACGGTCGCTACGATGAGGGCCTGCCAGAGATTCAGATCCAGCTTAAGGTTTTTCAGTCCCTTGTAGACCATCACCAGAGTGAGTACGAAGCCGATGTAAAAGACCAGATAGGGCGTGAAGCGGTAGGCCTGACTCAACGGTTTCTTGTGGTTGATGATCCGCCCCTGAATGAAGCGGAAGAGGAAGAAGGATATGGCGCCTCCGCAGAGGGGGGAGGTCACCCAGGAAGCCGCGATCTCAAACACCTTGGGCCATTTCACGATTTCGGCTCCGCCGATCACGATCGCGATCCCGACCACGGCGCCCACGATTGAGTGAGTGGTGGAGACTGGCCAACCAAACCAGGTGGCCGTCTGCAGCCAGACCGCGGCGGCCAGGAGGGCCGCCAGGAAACCCAGGACCAGGGTCATTGGCTCAAAAGCGGAAGGATCAAAAATGCCCTTGCGGACTGTGTTGGTCACGTGACTGCCCACCAGGACGGCACCTGCCAGTTCCATGATGGCGGCGATGAGCACCGCCTTGGCGATAGTCAAGGCGCCAGAACCGACCGAGGTCCCCATCGCGTTTGCCACATCATTGGCTCCGATATTCCACGCCATGTAGAACCCGAACCCGATCGCCAGGATCAGGAGGATGTGCCCGTAGGGCAGGGTGGTTTCGAAGAAGGCGGCAAGGGTCATGATCAATTACGTTGGTTCTCGATGACAATGCGAAGACCGTTGGTCGTCCGGTCAGCGTAAGCGCTTAGCCCCTGGAGGAGGCTCATGATCTTGACCCACAGGACAATTTCCACCGAGGACAGGTTGTCGTCAGCCGCATAGATCTTACGGGTGGCTTCCAGATAGGCATCGCGGGTGGAATCGTCCCGCCCCCGGAGTTCATCGATGAGCTTCATGACCGTCTCTGTGTCCCTCTCAGCAAAGGAAGACTCGATGAGTAGTTCCAGCTTGGAGACCACTCCCGAAGCCAGGGTGCAGTTTTCCATTACGATGGTGATGAAATGCGCAATGTCATCGTGAATGATCTTCGGCAGTGGAAGCGGTCGGAAGGTGAAACTGGTGGCAATTTCTTCGGCCATGTCTGCCATGGAATCCTGCTGCTCCACCGTGTCGAACAGGTCGCTCCGGCTGACAGGAAGCATGAGTTTGCCCGAAAGCGCCTCGTGGATCTTGTTGCGCACCTGATCCGCCACCGTCTCCAACTCGGACACCTCGGTTGCCAATCTCCTGATCTCCTCGTCACTTCCCCCCTCGAGCACAACAGAGAGCAGGGTTGAAAGCCGGATCACACATTCCTCCACCTTCCGGCCGTGGTCCGCCACGTGAACGAACGGAGATCGGCCAAACAAACCCGAGAGCATCTTCATGAGAATTGGTAGTGTAGTTGCATTAGGGGACACTTAAATATGACAATTGTCTCAAGGAATCAGGCACGGCCTTGTGTGACAGAGTTGTCACTTTGGATCTTGTTTGCCCACTGTGGGGGGGAACTGGGGACAACTCTCCCTGAGCCCAGCCTCCACCTCGTCTTTCCCGGCCCCGCCGGATCAAGAAACCGCTGGCTGGCAATGGATCCGATGATTTGCCCCGCCTCAACCAATCGGTTGCAATCCTGCCATTGTTCCTCAACTGGAGGGGTCGCAGGAAGGGAGGGCGATCTCCCTCATCTCATACCGTCCCGGAGTAACCCTAATGTGGCCCTTTCGTGGCTATAATCGGCAATTTTTGGAGCCCTTTTTCTCAGTAAAACGCTGAAATTCACGGGGTTAATGAGATGATGCCTGGATTTGGAATTATTCCAGAAACGCCTCGACTTGCGCACCTCCGTCGGGTCATATGAGAGACGAAACTGTTTTTACAATGTGTTGACAAAAATGGGAAAAATAAATCCCTCCGGAGCACGTTTAATAAATAGGGAAAAGCACCGAAAAAAGAAAATTTACAATGGCTAGATTAGATTCAGACAGCAGCCTCCGCGTCTACCTCCGTGAAATATCGAAGACCGACCTTCTCACCCCTGCAGAAGAGGTCGAACTCGCGGCGCTGATCAAGAAAGGGGATAAGAAAGCCCGGGCTCATATGATCAAGGCGAACCTGCGCCTGGTTGTGAAGATTGCACAGGACTATTCCGGCTATGGGCTTCCCCTCGCCGATCTCATCTCGGAAGGAAACATCGGCCTGATGAAGGCCGTGGAGCGGTTCGACCCGGAAAAGGGCGGCAAACTCAGCACCTACGGATCCTGGTGGATCAAACAGTCCATCAAGCGGGCTCTGGCCAACCAGAGCAAGACCATCCGGCTACCGGTCCACATGGTGGACAAGATTGCCAAGATGCGGCGGATTTCCAGCCTTCTGGCGGAGTGCATGGGACGGGAACCTTCCGACGATGAACTCGCGGAGGAACTTGGACTGCCGCGCCGGAAGCTCTCCCTTCTCAAACGGGCTTCCCAGCGTCCGGTTTCCCTCGATGCACCCGTGAATGAGGACGAGTCAATCGGTCTCAGTGATATCATAGGTGATGAGAGGGCTCAGAGCCCGCTGGAAGCACTGGTCGATAAGAACATCCATAATCAGCTCGATGATCTGCTGGAAGTTCTCGATGAGCGCGAGCACCGCATCATTGGTGCCAGGTTCGGGCTGAATGGAAAAAAACCAATGACTCTTGAAGAGGTGGGCAGAGAATTCGGAGTGACCCGGGAACGAATCCGGCAGCTCCAGAACGTTGCGCTAGAAAAAATGCGTAAAGCGTTACGTAAGAAGGAAAAGCCGATTCCCAAGGCGGTCTAGGCCCCTTCAGGGTTGGCTTTCATAAGATACAATCCATTGCGATTGGGATCGCAGGTGTGAAGAGTGCCGGGCTCGGCCCCGGTGCTCTTTCTTGATCCTGAGCGGCACGCAGGACGGAAATTGACCTGTGGCCAGGGCTACCAGTTGCTGGTGCCTCGCAGGGCTTCCAAGTCCTCGTTGTAGATATTGAATTCCAGGCGGGAGAAGGCGTTAAGCTTGAATTCCACTTCTCCAAAGGTCTGGCTGTATCCTTTGAGGCTATCCTTGGAGAAGGAGTCGAGGCGGAAGGTGATGCGGCCCCCCTCCCGCAACCAGGCCCGCACATCTCCCTTCTTGCGGATCGGTTCCTCGTAGTCACCCTGCGAAAGATCGATGGTGCGCATCCTGTCGACGGGAATCTTCATCTTGCAGAACTCGGTTTCGACGGCGAGGACACCGTCCTGGACGAGGCCTACTTCGCCGACCACAACGTCACCGTTTTGCAGGCGGATTCTCTGACCATCCAACTCTTCTTCCTCGGGTTCCTTGAGGACTTCGGTATTGTCCGGCAGGTCCCCTTTCCAGGGGCTGACCCGGATGCGGCTCACCTGGATGGGATAGAAGTCCTCCGAGATAAAGTGCAGCCAGTTTCCGAAGGTTCCCGCCTTGGGGTTTTCGTCAGTCCATACCTGAGCCTGCCTGCCGTCGATGTAGAGAGCGATGGTGCCCGCCTTACGGTCCAGATAGAACTCAAACCGGACTTTCTCCTTTTCCGCCAGATCGGCGATGTTCGCCTGGCCCACGATCTTTGATCCGCCGGCCGCACGGGCAACCCAGCGTTTGCGGAGGTAAACAAAACGACGCTGGCACACGAGATCGTAGCAGTTGTCGGGCTGGGTGGTTTCTCCTTCATCGGAGAGGAGAAGGACCCTGAAGCGAAGGGAGCTGCGCCAGGCGAGGTCGAACTGGATGTGGCAGCGATCAGGGGCCTCGATTTCACGGGCAATTCCGGCGCCCTTGGTCGATGAAAGAGCTCCGCTATTGAGGTTCCAGGCATCTTTTTCGCCCTCGATGACCCAGGAATCAAAATCTTCCGGTCCGGAGTAAAGGGTTTGCTGTGAGCGCTGGATCTCCAAGTCTGAAGCCATCGTACGAAGGATTTTCAGATCTCCCCCGTACCAGGTTTTCAGGGTGACGTGGTTTTCGTCGAGAGCGTCGAGCTGGCCCCGCAGGCTATCTCCATTGGTGAGGAGGAGAAGGGCCTGATGACCCTCGCCCTGCTTGGGTTGCTCCCCCCCCTGTAAGCGCATCTCCAGGATGGCGGAGGGCTTTACCGGGATAGGTTGGTGGAGGAAGTCGGCGTGCCACTTCAGGTTCCCGTTCTCGTCGATACCCTCGGGCTTTCCGCTGAGCCGGTCTCGATTGGCGAATTTGAGGGTTCCCGCCAGGTCACTGGCATTCCTGGCAGGTGGCAGGGGGACATCGGCAGGCCCCTCCTGGGACAGGACGAAGGAAGGAAGGAAGGCCAGGAGCAGGAGAGCTTTCTTCATGGTTCCGTTTCTTCTTGGGAATCCGCTTCCCTGGTGTGGACGAAAAGCCGTTCAAGGGAGCTGCGATCAAGGGTGAGTTTTCCCAGCAGGGGGTGAGTGGCCTCCAGAACCTTCTCTTTCAGTGCCAGGCTGGAGAACTGCAGCGTTCCGCCACCTCGCAGATCGAAATGAATAGGGGCTTTCCCATTAGGGGGGTCGGGTGGGTGCTTAAAGTAGAGTGATGAAATCCTGGTGGTGCGAACCTTGAGGGGCTGATTATTGAAGGGGCTTTCAAAGACTATGCGGGTGTTTCCCTCATCCTCCTCAAGAGTGATGGCACTTCCGCTGAGATGCTGGCCCTCCACGTCAACAAGTCCATCGGTTTTAGGATCTTCGTGCCCTTCATCCCGCCGTAACTCGGTGATGGCATCCCATTCATAGACTTCGAGGCGAGTGATGATGTTCTTGAGATCGCCGCCTGCCTGGCTCTGCAGCATGATTCCGGTGCCGGAGGGGAAGCTGTCTATGGGGTCCGGAGTGCGCTGGAGCTTCTCGCCGTTGAGGTAGACGTAAATCTGCCGACGAATCCGATCGACCCGCAACTCGACATCGACGCCGTGACCGCGAAACTCCTGGGGGCGACGGTGCGACTGCGCGAGGGTGTGCCAGCGCCGCCCGCCCTCGGCGGTCTGCCGCTTCAGTTGTGAGCCCATCGAGTTTATTTCGAAATAGTAGCGGTCCGCGTTGCCTGTGCGCTTGAGGAAGTCGTCACAGAAGTAGATGCGGAAATTCGGAGAGTTTTCCCATTCGAGCCGGAAACGCAGAATGAATTGGCGGGGCAGAACATTCTTTGCCGCAATGGTCCCGCTGGTATTGCACGTCAGTTTGCCATTTTCCCATTCCCAATCGTCGTTATCGATCCATTCGGAGAGCGGCTTGGGTCCGACATAAACAAGCTTCTGGGGTGTCACCCCGAAGTCGACGGATCTGATGTGAGTGCGTTCAATGGTGAGGTCATCTGCATACCATGTGCGGAACAGGATCTGCCGGTCGTTCAGGGCACGCAGTGAACCGGGCAGGACATCCCCGTTGACGAGGTGAAGCAGTTCCGGGTCGTTGTGATGTTCGCCGGTTTCCACGTCGAAGCTGATGGAGCGCAGGGCGCTTCCCCGCAGTTCGATAGGCTCACTGCTGAACTCGGAATCGACCACGATCTTGTGGTCTCCCTCGATGGCGCGCACGTTTCCCCGCAGGGTGCTGCCGTCTTTGAGGCTGATGCGATCCTCGGCCGACAGGGGAGGGGCGGCGGCGAACAGGCAGAGGAGGAGTTTGAGGTTGGCGTTCACGGTTGCGGTCATCAGTAATCGTCGTCCCAGGAATCAAGAACGCTTGGTCCGAATGAAAATTCCATCAACCCGGCGTAGCGCAGATCGAGAGTGAGATCTCCGAGGGCGGGATGATGAGCCCTCAGACGGTCGGAGCTGGCTTCGACGGGGCGCATGGTGAGTCGCCCGTAGGGTTGCAGGAGGAGACGGATCCTCTGGCGACTGTTCTCCTCCTCGTCTTCGCCGGTCCGCGTGGCCTTGGCCAGGCGGATTTCCTGCACTTCCTCGTGGGGCACTGTCATATTGGCATAGGTCCCCTTGATTAGAAATTTCCCATCCTGCAGGGATGCCAGTTCTCCTGAAAAGCGGTCGGTGCCATTGGTGAGGAGAATGACGTCACGATCTTCCGATTCCATACTCTGGGCACTGTCGATCATTCCGTTCCAGGCGGTCACGACCACATCGGAAATCCGTAGGCGGGCCCCCCCTATCTGTGAAGCGAAAGCGAGATAGGAGCCGGTTCCAACATAGCCCTGGCGGTCGTTCCACTGGCTCACGAAGCGACCGTTGGCAAAGAGGGCGATGGTGCCTGACAAGCGGTCGCATCGTAGTTCAAACTCTGCCTGTCCGGCCTCCTCAAGGCGCAGGTTGGCGCTGGAATTGGAAAGCCGGTCCATGTCCGCTTCCCCCTCGTCAGTAAAGTCACAGCGGTAGATCTGCGCGTAATTGGAATAAATGGTGAGGACATAGCTGTGGCCATAGGTATACGCAAAACCCTTGGTGCCTGCTCCATCAGGCTTGGCGATCGGTTTTTTCTCTTCCTCACCATCCTCCCCCCCCTCCGGGGGTAGTTCGGGTTGCTTCATGGTGGCGTGAAAGGCAATGGCCGCATTGAGACGGTTGCGCCAGGCCAGGGTGAAGCGAATGCGCACCTGGTCGGGCGAATTGGTATCGATCGCAATGGGCAACTGGCCGTTGCTGTAGTAGGCTCCGCCACTGAACACCCAGGGGGGCTCGGACTCCTCGTCTTCCTCCTTCTCTTTCTCTTTCTCTTTCTCTTTCTCTGGTTGCTTCTCCTCGTCCTCCTTCTCCTTCTCCTTCGCAGGTTCGTTCTCCTCCTCCTTCTTCTCAGGAGGTTCGATCACGGTCCAGTCGTCACCAGTGAAAGGCCCGATGTAATGCACCAGGCCGCCGTGGGGCCGGGGGGAGATCTGACTGACAAATTCCCGGGGGATGGAGACGTTTCCGGCGAACTCCGTCTCCATGACGAGATTTTCGGCATTCAGGCTGATGAGGGTGCCCGGAATGCGGTCGCCGTCCGTGAGTTGGATGTAGGAGGGACTGCGGAGGTTTTTGCGGGAGCGTCCCCCGTGAAAGGAGAGGCGGCGGAGTTTCTGGGTCTTGAGAGTGATTGTGTCCCGAGCCTCGGAATGGCGCCAGCGGAGTTCTCCATCGCTCAGTCCAAGGAAGGCGCCATGCAGGGAATCGCCGTTCCGGAACCGGAGCAGGTCCTCCGGTTTTCCAGGCTCCTCCGCTGAGGTGGCGAAGGGAGGGAGTATTCCCCAGGCGAAATATAATACTATTAATATAGTATTATATGGCCCCCGTGGCGTGTTATTTTTCATAGATGGGAAGAAAGCGGTAGTTGAGCGCGAGGGAGAGGAGGGCTCCCGCGGTGCTGAAGGCCGGTCCCTTGTTGCCGGGCCATGCCCCTTCGCGTGTCTGCAGGGTGGAAAGATAGCGGATGTTCTTGGCGTTCCACTCACCCCAAATTTCCTCACTGGCATGGAAGAGGGCCTGGGACATGTAATACTCGAAGTAGTATGGATAAAAACGGTCCCGGTAATTGAGGCGTCTGCTGAGATAGTTGAGACTGGCCTTGTAGCCCTTGGTGTCTTTTTCCTTTGCCAAGGCGAGACAGAGTGACCCGATGGCGGTGAGGGTGGGCTTCCCACTGCCAGCTGAGGTGTAGCCATAGCCACCGTCTGATCCGCGGCAGCGCTTGAGGAAGGCGTGCCCCTTCTTGAGTGCCTCCTCGGGAACGGGAATGCCGGCATTGCGGGCAGCGTAGAGAGCGACCATCTGGGCCCCGGTCACGGTGGTGTCCGCATCCTGGCTGTCCGGGGTATAGCGCCAGGCACCACGGCTATTGCGTTCCTGTGCGCTCAGGATGAGCTCAACCGCGTTCTTGAGGGAGTGCGCCACCTTCTCGTCGCGCAATACGCCGTAGACCTCCGCCAGGGCGAGGGTGGCGAAGCCATGGTTGTACATGCTGGATCCAATGTAGCCATTGCTTTCACTCTGGTTTTCCCTGATGAACTGGATGCCACTACGGATATTCCTGGCGTAGGGACCGTGGTTGGGATCCTCTCCGTGGGCGAGGAAAGCCATTACGCAGAGGCCTACCACTGCGGGTTCGCTTCCGTTGCGATCAGGCCAGTTCCCGTTCTTGGTCTGCGTACTGGCAAGGAAGCGGAGCCCCTTCACGTACATCTGGTCCACCTGGGGGGGGATCGGGTCGTCCTGCCTGCGGGGCAGAGACTGGCTCAATGCCCTGTGAGGCGCCAGCAGGAGGGTCACCGCGGCGATCGCGAAAACGGCTCTCATGTTTTTCAGCGACTCTTGTTGTAAGCATCAAGAGCCTTCTGGAATTCAGGAGGCAGATGAGAACCCGCCTTGCCGGTTTTCTTGCCGATCGTGCGTTCCTCCTTCTTGCCTTCGCCGGCGTCAGTGAATTCCTTGTTCGGTGAATCGGATTCGCCGTTCTGGCCTTCGCCGGCCTGATTTCCTGCCTGTCCCTTGTTCTTGCCCTGCCCCTGGCCGGGATTCTTGCCCATCATTCGCTGCATCATATCAAGCATGGCACCCATGCTCATTCCGCTGCTCGGTCATGTGCCGCCATTCTGCTGGGCACGCTGCTTGGCCGCTTCGAAGATTTTTTCGATGATCTCGGTTTCCGCCGCGATGGTGGTTCCGCTGGTGTTGGGCTCGTCGAGAGAGCCAATCACTTCGGCCATGATCTCTTCCACTTCCTCAAGCAGGGCGATGACCTTCTCATTCGTCTGTTCCTCGATGAGATCCTGGACATCGGCGGACAACTCATCCTGTTCTCCCGCCAGGTTCTGGGAGCCCTCCCGGTGCTTGGTCACGCTTTTCTTCTGCTCCTCGGTTACAGGGTCGGGGTATTTGATTTCGGGAAGCTCGATGGCAGGGGTGGGCTTGGGAGCTTCTTCATCCTCCTGAGCCAGGGCGGAGGGGATGAGGTTGCCGATTGCGAGAGGCGCCAGGATGGCCAGGTAGATTGGTTTCATCTTATGGTCGGGATCAGTTGGGATTGCGGAGAAGGGATATTATTGCTCGTCGGTGTCTAGCGGTTTCAGATCTGGCAGGTCCTGGAGATGCAGGGTCCGGCGGAGTTGCTCCAGCGCCCGCGTGCGGGCCCGGATATCCTGCTCGGTCTGGATCAGCTTCATGACCTTCAGCATAAACTCAAAATCGTTGTCGTCGAGGCCAGGATCATCGCCACCTCCGGAGCCATCGCCGCCTTCGTTGGGATCCTGTGGCGGGTCAAGGATGTCGGCCCAGGCTCTTAGCAGTGCAGCCCATTTCTTGGCGGCGGTGATGGCCATGAAGGTGCGGTTTGCGGCGATCTTCTCCCGGGTTTCATCGAGGTGGGAATCGACATTGGACTCACGCATCTCCTCCATGATCTGCTTGTGTTCCTCCTTCTGGGTGCGGGCATAGAAGTGCCCGAGGTCTTCGTAGATCCAGTGGACATCCGAGGCGGTCCGGCGTTGCTGCATGGAGAGTTCACCCAGGATGCGCTGATCGACCGGATCAAGCTCGTCGTAGGGAGTTCCTGCGATGGTTGTCTCCCCCTCGTCATCAATGGTGGCGATGAGGGTGTTGGCGATCCCGTCCTCCTCCGAGGCGGCGCGGCGCAACCGGTTGACGAAAGTGCTGGCTTCGAAGTTGCGGTTGGCCTCATTGGCGCCCTCGATAGCCTTACGCATTTTTTCGATCACTTTCTCCTGCTGCTCGACGGCTTCCTCTACGTCCTTCTGGGACTGTTCAGGAGTTGAGCTGGGATCCTGCGCCTCGTTGAGCTCCTGTTCGACCTTGGGCATGTCCTGCTGGCTGAGTTCCTGCATCTGCTGCATGGTCTCGGCCATTTTCTGCATGGTATCAGAGTCGACTTCGCCATTCTTGAGCGCTTCACCGAGGAGTTCCTCCATGCGTTCGGAAAGCTCAGCCATCTTCTCTATATTCTCCGCTTCGTTGAGTTCCTGCTGCTTGAGGCGTTCCTGGTTGGCGTCGTTCTGCAGGTTCTCCGCTCCTTCCTGTTCGAGGCGCCGGTTTTCGTCGAAGTCGTTCTGTTCGCGGCGGGCGGCATCTTCCAGTTCGCCGATGATACGGTCGAACTTGTCCTTGAGGAGCTGGGCCTGTTCATCCTTGGTCAGGATGTGTAGAATGATGGGTTCGGAGTAGACTCGCCCGCGTTCCGGGAAGTAGTCCTCCACGAAGGCCCTCACCGCAAGTTGCTGAGGCTTGATATTACGGGTCTTGGGGGAAAAGTGGACCACGCCCGAAATGCGGCGTTGGTTGGGTCCCCCGACCTCCAGGATATGACTCCCCTGAGAGGGGGTTTCGTCAGTGGGTTTTGTGAATTCACCAGTCCACTCGTAGCCAATATGCCTGGCACCGTAGTCATCCTCGGCCAGGATTTCGAAGCTCACGGTATCATCCACCAGGATCACAGTCTGGCGTTCGATGCCCTGGATGTAGGCCAGAGGTTTCTGGTCCTCCAGCGGTTCCACCCGGATCCGGTGCCCCCCAACATCCTCAAGGTCGTCGGTATCCCGCCAGTTCAACTGCAATTCAAGGGGGGAGTCTCCCAGGGGAATGCCGGGGGAGGACATCCGCGTTCCAGAGATCTCCAGCGCAAAAACTTCGGGTGGGGCCGGGGGGTCTTCCTCGACCAGGGCCGGAGCCTCCCTGAGGTCGTTCCCGCTGTCGTCCCCTTCATCTGTTTCCCCGTCTTCCAGGAGGGGGTCAAAGCCATCGTCGAAGAGATCTTGCGGGACTGGTTTTGGCAGAACCCGTACCGTGAGCGTCCCGCTCTTCAGTTCGCGCTCCTCGAGGGTGGTTGCCTCCAATGAAACCTTGCTCCCCACCACTACGTCGCCGGAAAGAGTGCCCACCCGGAGCTCCCTCACTTTATCTTGGAGTTGCAGATATTCAGGGTAACTGATTCTTGCCTGGACAGACTGAATGGTCGGTCGGGTTTGCGGAATGACTTCCACACTGTGTCGGGCATCCCCGATGTTGACGGCCACGCGTCCCGGTTCCGATTGTCCGGGAAACTCGAAGGAGTAGCTCTGGTCGTTCTGTAACTGGGCGGCGACCGGATCCTGGATGCCAAACCGGGCAGTTCCGCTGCCGGGTCGCTGATCGGATTCGGAACTCAGGGTGAAGGTGATCGCAAAGGGTTCATCCCGGGGGACGATGATGCGCTCGTTGAAGTGGCTGATCTTGGTGAAGGTGTAGCGCGGGGTATTGGAGAGCGGCATGAGCCAGCGCTTGAGTGCATTGAGGCCCGGCTTGGGAACCAGGAACAAGGCAGCCGCGGCCATGGCCACGGTGGCAAGGACCCCCAGGGACCAGGTTCGGTGCCGTGGGTTGGGGAGGGCTCGTTCAAAGTTGCGACCCTTGGCCTGACGCGCCACCGCCTCCATGGCGGCGGCACGAAGTTCGGGAGAGAGAGACTCATTGCTCTCCTGCTGGTGCTGCAACTCGACCACCCCGAGGAGGCGGTCGCCGAGGCGGGGGAAGCGTCGGGCTATGAGCCGGGCAAGCTGTGCCTCGCGGCGATGGCCAAAGACCCAGCGGTGAATCCAGTAGGGAGCAAACAGGGTGAAGAGCGAGGTGCCGCTGATCAGGATGGCCAGGCGGACGGCGGGAGGAGTGTTCCAGACTCGGTCCAGGCCAAAGACGAGAAGGTAGGAGAAAAAGAGGCCGAAGACCCCAGCTAGAATCGCTTCCGCCACCTTCACCCGCCAGAGGCGACCACGAAAGGAGATCAGCTGTCTCCTGAGGGAGTCAGGGAGCGGCGCATGCTGTTCCTTGGACTTCGGGGTTTGGTCTGTTGGCATGAATCTGATGTTGCGGAGAAGGAAACCCGCTCGATTACCGGAGTCTTGCAGAGGACCAACGCGCAATCCAGTTGGAAATTGAGGCCTAGGTCCTACTTTGCCTTCTGAGCAGAGAGGAGGAATCCCTTTCCCCTAGAGCGAAGCTCGGGGTCTTTCCTTGTTGGAAAATCAGGCCAGATACGGGTTCTTTAAAATTTCCTGCCCGATCGTGGTAGGTGGGCCGTGCCCCGGTAGGATTTCGGTGTTCGCCGGGAGGGGGAGGAGTTGCTCTCGAATGCTGCGGATGAGGAGGTCGTGATCTCCGTGCGGAAAGTCGGTTCGGCCGATGCCTCCGTCGGCGAAGAGGGTGTCTCCACCAAAAAGTTTTTGAAAAAGTGCCACGTGGAACACAAAAGAATCGGGCGAGTGCCCGGGCACCGGAAGCAGTTCAAGTTCGAGTCCGGCCAGCGGGAGGGGGCTGTTCTGCGAGGTGAGGATGTGGTCTACGGCAAACTCCTCGATCTTGAGAGTGAGGCCCCATGTTCGCAGGAGTTCTTCGAGCTGGAGCTCGCGACAGAACGGTTCCGAGGCGTAGATGGGAATCTTATTCTCGTGAAAGAGGGCGGCATCTTCGACATGATCAAAATGCTGATGAGTGAGCAACAGACCGGTCGGTTTAATACCTTTTTGTTTGCAGAAGTGAAACATTCCCTCGGGGGCATCTATGGCCACTGCTCCATTCTCGGCTTCAATGAGATAGCCGTTTGTCTGACAGAAACCGCCGCAGTGAGTGCTGATCTTCATGGGGGGAGTTTGAAGTCCGGGGGATCGGTTTTCAAGGTGCATGGATGATCGTTTGAAGCGCTGATCAACTAACTGCTATTCTGTTAGGATGCTTGGCGCGCTTTCGTCGATAATAGAATACAGCTGGGACTGACAGGTGTTATCCCGGGTGGATTGTCAGATTGTCTTTGCGGGATCGCCTGGCTGGTTTTGGGCCGCATTCTTCAGATTTTACGGTATTTCCCCCATTTCAGAGGTATTTCTTCCCCACCAGGATAGCTCGAACGTCACCGATAAAGACCTTGCTGCGGATTTCAACTGGCAGTCGTTCGTGATCGTCACTGAGCCACATGGTGGTGGTTTTCATCTTGTCATACCCAAGGAGCTTTCCTCCGGGGCCAATCTTCTGCAGTTTCAGATCCATCCGGAGGCACTTTAATCCGCGATGAATTTCCCGGCGCAGGACCTTGATACGTGTGAGGTAGGGACTGGCGAAAGGGTGGAGGACCATGACCGTCTCCTGTCCCACCTTGAGGTCGAGGCTGCGGATATACAGGAAGGCGGAGGCGAGATCATACACGGGGGCCTTGCTGAAGGTGAAAGTGCTCTTCTTGGTCTTGGGGGCCTTGCCCTTCCGGTAAGGGGTAGTGATTTCCTTGCTGGTGACGGTTGAGCGATACCAGTTGTTGGTCTCCCGGCGTTCGTTGGAGTTTGTTTCGATGGCGGCAAACATTGCCGGGCGCAGGTCGTCCTTCCGGAGAAATGAAGTGAAGCTGCAATCGTAGGGAAAGAGTCCTTTGGCAACGCCGGTGCTGCCGCCGTAGATCTGAGTGATGACATAGCGAGGGTAACGGGGATCCTTGCGATCGAAGAGGAGGTTCAGATTTCCGGAGTTGATCTTGCCGTCCCAGTTTAACTCGAAGCTCAGGTGGACCGGTTGGAGCTTCTTGAGAAAGGGGCCGGGTTTGCGGGTTGTTACCTCTTTCTGCCAGCCGCAGAGCTGGGAAGTGGGCAGAACGAGAACGGCCAGAATACAGAGGTGGAGTTTCATGAGTTGATAGTGGGACGGTTATTTTGCCGAAACATTCAAACAATTGTTTAAACCTGTAAAGTGATGAAAACTTGTAGCTCACCCCTCTCAGGGGGGAGATGGGCACCTTGCGCGGGCCACCAGAAAGGCCAGGCAATTCCTGTGGGCCGAACCGTCATCGGGAAACGGTGAATCGGAAGCATCGGCATGAACTCCGGCTGTTCATGCTGAAAGAAATCCTGCAGAGGAGCGGAGTTTCGTCCCTGCACAGGGTCAGGGCGAGTGGGTGACGATCCTCCTCAGTTCGATGGCCTGCCGTAGACTTCACCCGGATCGAAGGTGCGTTCCTCCACGGAATCGAGGGTCGATGGATCCCCGGGGGTGACAGTCCGATAGAAGCAGGAGCGACGTCCGGTGTGGCAGGCGCCCGCGCCTTGTTGGCGAACATAGAGGATGAGAGCGTCCTGGTCGCAGTCGGTGCGGATTTCGAGCACCTTCTGGGTGTGTCCCGAGGTTGCTCCCTTGTGCCAGAGTTCCTGCCTGCTGCGGGAGAAGTAAACGGCTTCTTCGAGTTGCAGGGTTCGCCGGAGAGCCTCCTCGTTCATCCACGCCATCATGAGAGGTTCCCGGGTCTCTCCATCGATGGCGATGGCGGGGATGAGTCCACTGGAATCGAACTTGGGGCAAAACTCGGAGGTTTCGTCTATGGAGGCCTGAGTCTCGCGGGAGACAAAGGTGATGGTCGCTGGGGAATCCTGTTCGTTCACGGCGGGAGGCTGGAGGGAGGACGAGCAAAGCGAAAGGCGGAAATGGGCGGAATGATCTCGCGCGCCGGTTTTGATTGCAGGGTGATGAGGGATTCGCTGGATTGGGCCATGGCGGTGACCGCGGCGAGGGCTTTTGAGTTGATGGAAGGGGCCCATCAGCGTGAGCGCCTGGCCCATGCCTTCCTGGTTTCCGGCCCGGCCGGCAGTGGGAAGCGGGACCTGGTGGCCCGGGTGATCGCGATGGTCAATCCACCCGGGGATTCGGGAGGGACAGATCTCTTTGGTGAACCTGAAGAACCGGTCGCAGGAGCCGGCCTGGATGAATTGGAGGGTGAGTTTGTGAGAATCGTCCGTCCCCGCTCACGGTCCCGGCGCATCCTCATCGACGAGATCCGGGGACTGGAGCACTGCATGCATCTCTCTGCCCCGGAGGGAATCTGGAAGGTGGGCGTGATCGCGGATGCGGATCGCATGTTTGACGAAGCTGCCAACGCCTTTCTCAAGACTCTGGAGGAACCTCCACCGGATTGCCTCCTTCTTCTGTTGACGGCACATGCGGAAATTCTGCTTCCCACCATTCGTTCCCGCTGCGTGGAGATTGTCCTGCAGTCCACCGCTGACCACCAGATTCTCCAGGAGGACGAGAGCATGGCGTTTGCGGCGATCCTGGCTGGCAGCGCGGACAGGCCCTCCGCTCACGGCGCTCTCTTGCTGAAGGCAGGTTTCGAGTCGCTCCTGGCGGCGCGCAAGGTGGAAATTGAAGAGGCGAATCAGGCAGCGCTGAAGGAGGAAACTGATGCCTACAAGCAGGCCACGGAAGGGGACTGGTTGGAAGGACGCGAAAAGTATTACGCCGCAATGTCGTCTTCTGAGTACCTGGCCGTGCGGGCGGCCCTTGTCGATTGGCTCATTTCCTGGCTGGGGGATGCGGTGCGCCAGAAGGTGGGCGTGAGCGAGTTGGGATTTCCCCAATATGCCGACGAAACTACCCGTTTTGCCGGGTGTCAGGAGTTGCACGCTCTGCTTCAGAGGATCGATGCTCTGCAGGAACTCCGCGATCTCCTGAATACCAACGTGCCGGAGGGATTGGCGCTCGAGGTGAGTTTTTTGAAGGCCTTTGGGGCATAGCCTCCCCGGGTGCCGGTATTCCCTGGATTCTCCCTGCGGCTTGAACTCGATCTGACCGGACTGGGTTTTGAAATGGCGACTGGACGAATCAGCCATTTCATCGCAAATGACGCTCATGGATCGCTTCAAGGACAAGATCGTGGTGGTGACCGGGGCCGGGCGGGGAATCGGGCAGGCCGTGGCCGCGGCGTTCGCCCGGGAGGGTGCAAAAGTGGCCGTTTTGAGTCGCAACGAGCAAAGTTGCGGGCAGTCGGCAAGTGCCATCAATGAGGACTATCCAGAGGCGGCCAAATCGTATGCAGTGGATGTGTCCGATCACGATGCCATGCAGGAATGCGGCAAGAAAATCGTTGCGGACCTGGGGAGCGTGAACATCCTGATCAACAATGCGGGGATCACCCGTGATGGTCTCCTGTTACGCATGAGCGATGAGGATTGGGATGCCGTTCTCGATACCAACTTGAAAGGGGCCTTCAATGCCCTGAAAGCCTTTCAGCGCACTCTGATGAAGGCGGATGATGCACGCATCATCAACGTCAGTTCGGTCATAGGAATCATCGGCAACGCCGGTCAGGCCAACTATGCGGCCTCAAAGGCGGGGCTGATCGGGTTTACGAAGTCAATGGCGCGTGAACTGGCTCCGCGCAAGGTGACCTGCAATGCCATCGCGCCGGGTTTCATCCGGACTGACATGACGGAGGTGCTGGGAGAGAAGATTCAGGAAGAGATCCTCAAGATCGTCCCCCTCAAGGATATGGGTGAAGTGGAGGAGATCGCCAACTTGGCTCTCTATCTCGCCAGTCCGGAAGCTCGCTACATAACCGGGCAGGTCATTGCTATTGATGGCGGCATGACAATGTGATCTGCCGCTGGCCCGGGATGGCGGCAGCACGACACATCAGGGTTCCGGATCGGACTCCACCTTCCGGGGTTGATCCGGTTTGCCGTTAACGGCAGGAGAAGCCCCTTTCTTCGGTGCTGAATTCAGTTCTGCAGGGAAGGTTATCAGGAACTCTCGTAGGGCATGGCCTGTTCCGCGTCCACGCACTCCATGAGCCAACTGAAGAGCTTCCGGACCTCCTCGTCGTCGCTCCGGACGGCATTGAGGGCGGCCCAGTCAATATGATCGCGCAGTTGCGGGCTTGCGATGCGCCGCACATCGAAACGTTCCATGAGAGCTTCAGTCTCGCGGGGTTGGGCGGTCAGGATGTGTTCCGGGCCAGGCAGGTCGTCGAGCACTTCGGCGGTCAGACCGAAGGTGGTCACCCCGATTCCGAAGCGGTTACTGAGTTGGCGCAGGGCGTCGGCAAGCGCTTCATCCTCGATGGGTCCGGCATAGAAAAGTTCCCCACCCTGGCACCATGCACTCACACTGAGGGCTTGAAAGAACTCTTCCCGGAATAGTTCGTAATTGGGCAGGAGCCTGAGGGTGACTGACTGCAGGCGATAGGGGGGGAGGCCAAGACCGCGCTTCAGGGCGAAGGTTTCATGATCAAGGGCCAGGCCCTGATCAACGGGTTCGCCAGCTTCCCAGTCCACTACAACCATATCGGGAAATTTCCAGAGGTTGCCAAACGGTGAATTCCTTGCCAGCGCGTCACGGAAGGCATAGGTGAACCGTCCGTTGATCTCGCAATAACGGGTAGCAGCGGCCCGGAATTTCCGGATGCGTTGCAGGACGTGATCGACTGCGCCCTGGTCACCGGCAAAGTCATCGAGACGACCTTGTGTCATTGAAAGCAAGTCCTGCGCCCCGGCCAGTGCTGGGACTGGAGCGGCACGTCGATAGTACCCCTGGCCCTTTTCCACCTTCGCGATGGGCGATGCCGGGTCGCAGGACATGATTGAAAAGTGATAACGCAGCGAGGCGTCGGAGTAGTCGCCTTCCAACCGGAGGCGAACCAGACGAATCAACTCAGTGCCTTTGGTAGCCTCCTTGGGACTTGAGGGGAGGATATTTGGCAGAATATCGGTCAGTTGCTGGCGGAGACTCATAACGGATCAGACGATCGAGCGTTGGCGCTATCCAAGTCCCCGGATGGAGTGAGTCGCAAGCAACAATCCGCAGGTTTCGTAAAAATTTTTCCAAATCGTGAACAAGGTCTCGCTTATTAACACAAAGTCCGTTGATACTCTCAAAATACTGGATATTACCCCCTTGCAATTCACCGGGTATCAACAGTGATTTTCCCGAATAAGGAGGCGATCCTTGACGTCTCATCTCCGCAACTGCGAGATTTTCAGCATGAATCCCACCCCGTCAAAAATTTTCGCTCTGACCACTGTGCTGTCCTTGAGTGTGTTCTCGAGTTCAGGGCAGGAGGCCCAACCGCCAGCGGACACGCTCCTGAAGACGGCCCGCTTTGTGGCAACCTTGCAGCATCAGGATCTGAAGGGGCATATCCGCAAGAACGAGATCAAGTTTCCGGTGGGCCTTTACATGCGGGGTCAGGATATCCAGCTCAGTTACACCCAGCCCGAGGGCAACAAGGATGTGCGATTCCACATGCGTTTGAACGAGAAGCATTATGACTTGTTTGAACTGGAAGGAGGAAAAACCGTGCGTTTTCCGGAAGCTAAACTGAGCAAGGCGATCGAGGGAACGGATCTTTCCTACGAGGATCTTGCCATGCGGTTTCTCTACTGGCCGAACGGGATTGTTGACGGCATCCAGGAAATCAAGGGACAGGAGTGCTGGGTAGTGCGTCTGGTGAATCCGACCCAGACGGGGCGCTATGCGCAGGTCCGGGTGTGGGTGCATAAGAAGTCGCAGGCACTCATACAGGTGGTTGGATACAATGCGGGTGGACGGCCGCTCAAGAGATTCACAGTGACCGATGTCATGAAGGTGGGGGACGCCTATACCCTTCGTCGGATGCGGGTCGATACGGTGGATCCGGTGGGAAACCGGGTGGTGGGAATGACTTATCTTGAGTTTGACAAACCCAAGGCGACCGGCCCCAGGCCGGGAGGGCTGCGTTAGCAGGGGGCGTGAGGGAGAGTCGCGCCCCGGAGGTCTCCGGATCAGGGGGTGGCCGCCCGGAGCTGTGCGGGGTGTTCTGATGCCGGAAAAGGAGGGGCGGGTTAAATCCGATCCGCCCGGCCCGGCACCGGGGGTCCAGATTCCTGGCGAAATCGGTTCACTACCAATTCTTCGTTACAGAAGCGCCCGTTCACCGTAATGAGTTGTGCCATGTGGAGATCGGTGAAGGAGGTGCTTGGCGGAACGGAAGCAGCGAAGGGTTTGACCGTGCAGGGATGGGTTCGAACGAGGCGCGATTCCAAGGATTTTTCGTTCCTTGAGATCAATGACGGCACTTGTCTTGGAAGTCTGCAGGTCATTGCCGATGTCGGCATCGAGGGCTATGACCAGATCCAGGGCATGACGACAGGTGCTTCAGTGAGAGTGGTGGGGAACCTGGTGAGTTCGCCGGGTAAGGGACAGAAGTGGGAAATGCAGGCGACTGCGGTGGAGATGGTCGGCAGTGCTCCGGAAGATTACCCCCTGCAAAAGAAACGTCATGGACCGGAGTTCCTGCGGGAAATGGCCCACCTGCGCCCCCGCACAAATCTCTTCGGAGCGGTCTTCCGTACGCGCAGTCGGCTGGCTCATGCGGTTCATCGTTTTTTCGAGGAGCGGGATTTTGTCTACGTGCACACGCCGATCATCACGGCCAACGACTGCGAAGGAGCCGGGGAGATGTTTCAGGTCACAACCCGGTCCGCCGGGGGCAATGACCAGGAGGACTTCTTCGGAAAGACCACTCACCTTACTGTAAGTGGTCAACTGGAGGGGGAGACTTTTGCGTGCGCTCTGACAAATATCTACACCTTTGGACCGACGTTCCGTGCCGAGAACTCGCATACTTCGCGGCATGCATCGGAGTTCTGGATGATCGAGCCCGAGATGGCTTTCTGCAATCTGGAGGGGGACATGGATCTGGCGGAGGAGTTTGTGAAGGAACTCACCCGTGAGATACTGGAGGGTCCCGATGACGATTTCGGGCTCTTTTCCAGGTTCGTCGACAAGGGACTGGAGGAGAGGCTTCGCTTCATTGTGGAGCGCCCCTTTGCCCGGCTCAGCTACACTGAAGCAGTAGAGATTCTGGAAAAATCAGGCCAGAGCTTCGATTATCCGGTGGGTTGGGGGGAGAATCTGCAGTCCGAGCATGAGCGCTATCTCACTGAGGAGCACTGCAAATCCCCCGTGACGGTTTACGACTATCCGGAGGTCATCAAACCGTTCTACATGCGGCGTAACGATGATGGGAAGACGGTGGCGGCCATGGATGTCCTGGTTCCGGGCATCGGGGAGATCGTAGGCGGCAGCCAGCGTGAGGAACGTCTCGAGATTCTGCGCAGGACCATGAGCAGGGAAGGTCTGAGCGAGGAGGCCTACGGATGGTATCTGGACCTGCGTCGTTTTGGCACGGTCCCCCATGCGGGTTTTGGATTGGGCTTTGAACGCATGCTCATGATGGTGACCGGGGTGCAGAATATACGGGACGTGATTCCTTATCCGCGAACGCCGGGCGTGTGCGGTCCCTAGGGACACCGGGAGGTCCTCCGGCATGGGGATGGGGCCGAGGAAAATTCCCGGCCGGTATCCGCCCCAGGTCCGGAAGGATCGAGTCTAAGCAGGACCGTAAGCCGGTAACGCTTCATCCGATCCGGTCGATTACGATGATTCCCGTTTCGCCGAAGGCAGATTCGGTGGTGAGAGCGGGCAGGGCTTCTTCCAATGAGGTGGTGCGACTGACCAATTGCGCCGGATCCAGGGATCCCTGTGCAATGAGAGCAAAGAGCTCGTGGTAACAGTGGGCCTGCATTCCGTGACTGCCATAAAGTTCCAGTTCCCTGGACACGATTCGGTCGAAGGGAACGGTCGATCGGGAGTCCTCTCCGGTCATCAGTCCGACCTGGACATGTCGGCCACGGGGTCGCAGACAATTAATCGAGTTGGTAGCGGTTATGGAGCTGCCCAGGGCATCAATCGAGCTGTGGGCACCACCTCCCGTGAGAGCGATAATGGCCGGGCAGACATCCTCGCAGGAGGCGTCCACGGTTTCCAGTGCTCCCAGTTGCCGCGCCCGAGAGAGTTTTGCAGGATCGATGTCGACTGCAATGGACCGGGCTCCAAGTGCGCTGGCGATCATGATCGCGGAGAGGCCTACTCCACCACAGCCGTGCACCGCCAGCCAGTCTCCGGGTCGGATCCGGGCCTGGTGGGCCACCGCGCGGTAGGAGGTCGCCAGGCGGCATCCCAGGCTGGCAGCCGCGGTGAAGTCGAGATCCTGCGGGAGTCGGACCAGGTTTTCCTCGGCATGTTCCAGCATGACGAACCGGGCGAAGGAACCCCAGGCAGTGAAGCCTGGTTGAAACTGGTGGGGACAGACCTGCTGGTCGCCGGCTTCACAGAAGCGGCACGTTCCACAACCACAGACGAAGGGAGCAGTTACCCGGTCGCCGGATTTCCAGTTGATCACCCGGTCGCCGATCTCCTCGATGACACCAGCGAATTCGTGACCGGGAACGTGGGGGAGATGGATCTCGGGATCATGGCCCATCCAGCCGTGCCAGTCGCTCCGGCACACTCCGGTGGCTTCGACCCGAATGATGACCCCGGTTGGAGTTGGGACAGGATCTGGAACGGTTTCGACCGTCAGTTGGCCCTGGAATTCCCGGAAGAGGGCAGCCTTCATGGAATTGAGGGGAGGGAGTAAGGCGCAGTCCGCAGCCCCGGGAGCCTTGAACTGAGGAGTTCAGTCCGGCTGCTTCGCGCCGGTGATCATTGTTTTGAAGGCCGCGGTATGGGCTGAAACGGTGGCTTTGGGACCTGTGAATTTGGCAAAAACCGCTCCCTCCCTGCCCTCAATGATGGCACCCAGGAGGGCCTGTCCGGGCTTTTCGACCACCGGGCCCCGCGGAGGACCCGCTTTGTAGGTTCCCTCCGCGGAAACAAAGGTGACCGGGATCTTTCCGGCTTTTGCCTTTTCGGTCCTGGCCTTGATCTCTGCCTTCGGTTCCGTGAATTGCCCGAACCAGCGATCCACATTGGCCTGCACCCCGCCGCCTCCGCGGGGACCAAAGTAAAAAAAGACAATTTCGCCCTCGGCCGCATCGGCGCCAACCCTGAGCTGGGCCTTGCGCATGAAGGATTTCGGTTTGACCGAAATAAATTCCCTGGGACCGGCGAAGGTCATGCCGGCGACCTTGAAATCGCCGGCCCTTGCCGGGGAGCAGAGCAGGAAGAGGAAGACGGGGAGGAGGAGGGAGTTGAGGCACTTCATGGCGTTTCCCTACCGGGTGGGGAGGAGGGGGTCAAAGAAAGAAGGGTGATTTCCCTGCTGGAACAAGGTTCGACGGTCCGGATTCGAGACCGTTTGACGATGTGTATTTTCAAGGGAGAGACCTGTCTTTTCCGGTAGTGGAAAGAACCGGCTTCCCGGGACCGTTAATTACCCCGCAGTCAACCCTGCAGGCTGTCTGAGCATGGCGGGGTCTTTCGGCTTCTCGACAAAAAAGCTTTCAAGGCGTGTTTGGTATGGACCACCTTAGGCCCTGGCCAGACAGGGCCGCAGACAGACGGCTCTCCTGGGGGCTGTTGGGTCGCTGAAAACTTCCCATTCCAGGCAAAACTCAATCTCAATCAAACAACACAAAATCATGGAAGATTCCATTAAATCCGACCGGAGGAGATTCCTCAAAACGAGCGGAGTGGCCGCAACCGCTGCTTCATTGCCTGTGGCATCCTATGCGCAGGTGGAAGGTAAAAGTGAAATCAAGGTGGCCCTGGTGGGTTGTGGAGGACGCGGAACCGGTGCGGTGTCGCAGACTCTCAACGTGGAAGGAGCCAAGTTGGTTGCAGTTGCAGATGCCTTTGCGGATAAGACCCAGGGCGTGATCAACAATATCAAGGGTCGCTTCAAGGAGAAGGTCGACGTGCCCGCCGACCGCATGTTTCACGGCTTCGACGCCTACAAGAAGGCGATTGAATTTGCCGACATGGTGATCCTGACGACCCCTCCGGGGTTTCGCCCGGAGATGTTTGAGTATGCCGTCTCCAGAGGTAAACATGTCTTCATGGAGAAGCCTGTGGCAACGGATGCGGCAGGTATTCGCCGCGTCATTGCGGCAGCCAAGGAAGCGGACGCCAAGAAGCTCAAGGTGGTCTGTGGTCTCCAGCGTCGTTATCAGAAGACCTACACCGCCACGCACCAGGAGGTGATGGAAGGCCGTATTGGCAAGGTTCTGGGAAGTCAGGTTTACTGGAATGGAGGAGGGGTGTGGGTTCGGCCGCGCCAGGAAAAGCAGACTGAGATGGAATACCAGATGAGAAACTGGTACTACTTCAACTGGCTTTGCGGTGACCACATCTGCGAGCAGCACGTGCACAATCTCGATGTGGCCAACTGGTTCATGGGAGGTCCTCCCTCCGTGGCCCAGGGCATGGGTGGACGGCAGCGCAGGATCGGGCCCGAGTTCGGGGAGATTTTCGACCACCATTATGTTGAGTTGCAGTACGAGGGAGGAGGCTACACCAATTCACAGTGTCGTCACCAGAGGGGCTGCATGAACCGGGTGTCCGAGGTCATCATCGGGGAGAAGGGCCGCGCCTATCCGGGGCGCATTACCGACAATGACGGCAAGATCATCTGGAAGCTCAAGGAGAAGGGAAAGAACCCTTACCAGGTGGAGCACGATGAACTCCATCGTCATATCCGTGGGGATATCGCCATCAACAATGCGTATTACACGGCGGAGAGCACAATGACCGCCATCATCGGTCGCATGGCCACTTACTCCGGGAAGGAGCTCAAGTGGGATGATGCGATCAATTCGGAGGTCAGCATCATGCCCAAGAATTTTGCCTGGGATGCTGATCCGGGACCGAAGGTGGATCCTGACACCGGACTGTATCCCTGTCCCCTTCCGGGAATCACCAAGGTGGTTTAGCGGAAAGGGAAAATGACTCTGCAGAAGCCGGGCCCCGGGCCCGGCTTCTTTTGTTTGCAGGCGGTGGCAACGACGAATCGGCGCATCCAGAGGTCGGCCGTGCAGTTTTTCACGAAAAGGAATGCAGGCTCAGGGTGGCCCGGGAATGAAGTAACGGGTCCGCTGACCCTGCTACGCGAGAATCTCCTTCACCACCCGACCATGGAGATCGGTTAAACGGTAGTCTCGGCCGTCATAACGGTAGGTGAGTTTCTCGTGGTCAAGGCCCAGTTGGTGAAGGATGGTGGCGTGGAGGTCATGCATATGCACCTTGCCCTCCACGGCGTGATGGCCATAGGCATCGGTGTTGCCATAGGCCGTTCCGGGCTTGAATCCGCCCCCGGCCAGCCAGACGGTGAAGCCATCAGGGTTGTGGTCACGACCGGTCCCCTTGTTCTGGGCGTAGGGCGTGCGCCCGAATTCACTGCCCCACCAGACAATGGTGTCTTCCAGAAGGCCCCGTTGCTTGAGGTCGCTGAGCAGTCCGGCAACCGGCTTGTCAGTTGCCCGTGCGTGCTCGATATGCTTGGGCATATTGGAGTGCTGGTCCCAGGCCGGGTTGTTTGAGTTGTCGGTGTAGTTCACCTGTATGTAGCGCACCCCCGCCTCGCTCAGTCGGCGTGCACGGAGGCAGTAGCGCCCGAAGTTATCCGTGTGCTTTTCACCGATGCCATACATGGCGAGGGTTCCCGGGCTTTCCTTCGTCAGGTCGAGGATGTCCGGTGCGTTGTTCTGCATCCGCCAGGCGAGTTCGAAGGAATCAATGACGGCTTCCAGTTTATCGTCACCGGGGGAACGTGAGGCCTGCTCGGTGTTGAGCTTGCGCAGCAACTCAAACTGCTTGAGCTGTTGAGCCGGATCGGTGCCCGGGGCCGTGATGTTCTTGATGGTGGCGTCCTTGGCGGGGATGCCTGCGCGACCCAGGGGGGTGCCCTGGTAGGCGGCCGGCAAAAACGCGTTGCTGTAATTGCGTGGCCCACCATTGCCCATGGATGGGCCGATGCTGATAAATCCGGGAAGGTTCTGGTTCTCGGTGCCGAGGCCGTAATTTGTCCATGAGCCCATGCTTGGCCGGATAGAGTTAATCGTGCCGGTATGCAGGAAGAGGGTGCTTGGCCCATGTGCCACGCCCTCGGTGTGCATGCCCTTCAGGATGCACAGGTCATCAGCGAGCCTGGCGGTATGGGGAAAGAGTTCGCTGACCGGTTGTCCGCACTGGCCGTAATTCTTGAATTTCCAGAGCGGCTTCATGACACGGTGCTCGACGATCTTGCGTGTCTTGGCCAGCGTTCTCGCGTCATCGAAACGGATCATCTTGCCGTCATCACGGAAGAGGTTCTCCTTGTGATCATAGGAATCCACATGGCTTACGCCGCCGGCCATGAAGATGAAAATGACACGCTTTGCCCCGGGAGGATGATGCAGCATCTTTGGGCTGAGCGGGTTGCCTGCTGCCGCTGCTTCCCGGTGCGCCATGGCCCCCATCGCAAGGCCGCCAAAGCCGCAGGCCATGTTGCGCAGCGCGCTTCTGCGGGGGATGTGTCCGGATTGCATGCTGATATCAGGGGTTGTCTATAAAGTTGCCGCAAATCTAACCATATTCGCCTGGAGCATCAAGTTTCCCTAGTTCAGGTAGCGGAAATCCAGGCTGGAGAACAGGCTCTGAAAGACGTGAGCCCATGCCTTTCCGGTGTCTGTTGTCTCTTCAAGGAAACGCAGGATGATCTGTTCTTCCTGCTGGTTCGGGTTGCGTCCGAGGGTAAGTTGATAGGCGTATTTTACTCGTGTCTCATTATTGCCGGATCGCTCCTCAAGAAGACGTGTTGCCGCCACCTCAGCCTGTCGGAGGACGAAAGTGTTGTTCATCAGGAAGAGCGCCTGGGTGGGCACGCTGCTGGTGGTGCGCTTGCCGGTCACCAGATTGGGGTCGGCAAAGTCAAATACCTGCATGATTTCAGGTAATGTGTTACGGAAAACCGGGGTATAGATGCTGCGGCGATTCCCCTCAAACTTGTAGCCGTATTCTGTTTTCGTGCCGGGTTTGACTGTCGCTCCGCCCAGTTTTCTGTTCAGTTTTCCGGTTGTCGAGAGAATGGAATCGCGTATTGCCTCAGCCTGCAGTCGCCGTCTGTTCTGGCGCCAGTGTAATTGGTTTTCGATATCGACCCCTGCCTGTGCGTCACTGTGCGCGGAACTGAGTTGATAAACGCGCGAGAGCATGATCTCGCGGATGAGGTTCTTGGTTGACCAGCCTTTTTCCACGAAATGGACAGCAAGGTGATCGAGCAGTTCCGGGTTGATTGGGGCCTGGCCCATGTGGCCGAAGTTATCGACGCTGCCGACGATGCCCCTGCCGAAGAGGTGATGCCAGATCCGGTTCACGAATACCCGGGCCGTGAGAGGGTTTTTCCGACTGGTGATCCAGTCGGCAAGTTCGGACCGCCCGCTTGATGCGGATATGAATTCAGGGGTCGGTTCACTCTGCAGGATCTTGATGAATCCACGTGGTGTTTTTTCCCCCACATTGTGGACATTGCCGCTCACCGCGATGTGGATATCACCCGTATCCTTTGCCTCCTCTGCGGCGATGACCTGGGGAGGGGTTCCCGGCTTCTTCTGCAGGGATTTGAGTTTTTCCTCAAGTTCTCTAATTCTCTTCCCGGTATCCGGTTTGTCCTGCTCCACAGGGGGCACGGGGTCGTCCTTTCCTGCCGTCGTCGGCACTCCTTCCGGCAGGAATTGCACTGCGTCGGCAATCACGTGTGCGGTGGTTCCCCTGTTGGAGATGATCACCGCTTCCCATTCTCCGATGAGGAAATCATAAGTTCCCAGCGAGATAAAGCTGCCATCTATCGGCGGGGTTTTCGTCTGGTCAATATACTTGGTGAGTTCGCCGTCGGCGTGGCGGATGATTACCGGCACCTTGCGGGCACGATTGGCTCCTTCCGTGTAGGAGACACGCACCTCGAACTTGCCGTCACCGGGGATCCTGACCTTGTAAGCGACTTCTTTTTCTCCCTTTCCCCTGGCGTCGTCGTGGATGTAGTTTTCCGCCACGTATCCACTGTTAGAGGTCGAGCGTGTCCACTTTCCCTTGAGGGTTGCCTGCAGGTCATCCACTACGATGCCGGGCAGATTTGAAATTGGGACCCCGGGTCTTTTCTTGCCTTCGGTTTTCTTCTTCAGGGTGGCGATTTCCTTTTTCAGGGCATCGGTGCTTGCCGCCCGTTCCCTGGCAAGTTTCTCCTCTTCAGGGGATGCCGGAAGGGCCCGCTTGTTCCAGGTGGACACGTTGCTGTGAACGACGACCTTGGTCCCCTTGAGGATGCCGGCCATCCCGTAGTAGTCTTCCATGCTGATGGGGTCAAACTTGTGTTCATGACAACGTGCGCATCCGATGGCCAGTCCGAGGAAGGCCTTGCCCATGGTGTCGAGTTGTTCATCAATAATATCCATTTCCAGGACGGTCTTGTCCTGTAACTCGTAGTTGGTGGGTCCAATCAGGAGGAATGCCGTGGCGATGAGTGCTTCCTGTCGTTCTTTCAGGGTGCCTCCCTGGATCAGGTCACCGGCGATTTGTTCGCGCACGAACCGGTCATAGGGCTTGTCGGAGTTGAAGGCATCGACCACATAGTCACGATATCGCCATGCTTCCCCGAAGAGCAGGGTTCGCCCCCCCCCGGTTGACTCCGAATAACGCGCGATGTCCAGCCAGTGCCTTGCCCAGCGCACGCCGAAATCAGGGCTGGCAAGCAGGTCGTCCACCAGTCCGGCAATGGCTTCCCGCCGGTTAGCGGCGGCCTTGTTAAGGAAGCTTCCAATCTGTTCGGGCGTTGGCGGCAGGCCCGTGAGGTCAAAATAGATGCGCCGTAGCAGGGTGATGTTCTCGGCGTCATTGACCGGCTTGATGCCCTTTTTCTCCTGTGCCGAGAGGAGAAAGCGGTCAATATCGGTATATGGCCAGGCGGTGTCCTCGACTTCTGGAGGGGGATTTTTTTTAACGGGGCGGAAGGCCCAGAATCGTTTGGCAGGCTTCAGGTCGAGTTGCTTCTGCCCGGTCGAACTCTTCGCGGAGAGGCGAGGGTCAGGGGCCCCCGTGGCAATCCATTTTTCCAGGGCTTCGATTTGTTCAGGGTTGAGTTTTTTCTTTGGCGGCATCTTCAGGTCCGCGTCCGAGTGCCGGACGGCCTGGATCAGGAGGCTCTTGCCGACCCGGCCGGGAATAACGGATGGACCAGAATTCCCCCCTTTCAGCCACCCCCCCCGGTAGTCCAGGCGAAGTCCTCCCTTTATCTTTTTTGAGTCCGACGAGTGGCACTCGTAGCAGTGTTCGATCAACAGGGGCCGGATATGCTCTTCAAAATAGGCGGTATCCGGCGGACTGGCGGCCTGTGCGGTTGTGCCAAGAAGCACCGCGACGAGACTCTGGAGGGGCGTTTTAATGGCGTAGCAACGAAGAGGAGACAGGTTCTTTTTCAGCAGGGAATGGCCTTTGAAATCACATCGATCCCCTGTGGCGGTGGATTATCCTGCCAATCAGGACATTCAGCGACAATTAAATGCGTTTTGCGTGCCAGCCCGTCCGGTCTGGATTTCTGGGAGAATCCCAGTTGAAGCCCGTGCGATTTCGCTGCGGTATTCCCAAGTCTAATTATGAGGTTCGGGAGCCCGGGTTTCAAAGCGCATAAGCTCCTTGAGGAAGGTCAGTTCGACGTTGCCGGTCGGACCGTTACGGTTCTTGGCGATAATGAGCTCGGCCTTTCCTTGGCTGGCCTCGCGATCCTGATCGGTCTCATCACCGTCGGTGGTGGGATCGTTATAGTATTCCTGGCGGTAGAGGAGGCCGATGAGGTCGGCGTCCTGCTCAAGGGATCCTGATTCGCGAAGGTCGGACATCCGCGGGGCCCCGCCCCGCTGCTCTGGTCCGCGGTTCAGTTGGGCAAGGACGATGACTGGAACATTCAGTTCCTTGGCAAGGGCTTTCAGACCGGCCGATATTTCCGCGATTTCCCGTTCGCGCGAGCCTTCGGCCTGGCGGGATTGCGAGCGCATGAGTTGCAGGTAGTCGACTGCGATCAGACCGATGTCAGAGTCGCGCTTCTTCCGTCGGGCCTTGGCCCGGACATCTCCGATGGGAATGGCAGGGGTGTCGTCTATGAAGAGCGGTGCGGACTTGAGCTGTTTTGACGCATTCAGGATGTTGGAGAGTTCCTCCTTGGTCGGTTGGAGACCGGGTCGGAGGTTGGCCATGCTGTAGCGGGCCCGCGAGAAGAGGAGACGTTGCACGATCTGCTGGGCGCTCATCTCGCAGGAGAACACGAGAGTAGGGATCTGCTGATCGATAGCCACGTGCTCGACGATGTTCATCATCAGGGAGGTCTTTCCCATCGAGGGTCGGGCCGCGATGATGAACATCTCTCCTGGTTTCAGGCCCTTGCTCATTTCGTCGAGCTTGGTGTACTTGGTGGGCACGCCCTCGAGAGGGCGCTCATTGTGCATGAATTGCTGGAGGACTTCGATCACCCCCTCGATGAGATCTCCTACCTTGATCTCGCCCTGGACCTCGGAGTCTTCCTTGATGGCGAAGACCTTTGCTTCAACGGTATCCAGAAAGGCCTGAACGTCTTCCGGGTCGTCGTAGGCCTTGCTGATCGATTCGGTGCAGGAGGAGATCACCGAGCGGAGGATGTGCTTCGACTTGACGATGCCCAGGTGGTGTTCGAAGTGAGCAGCAGTGGGCGCGTAGGTGTAGATGGTGGTCAGTTCAGCGGCCCCCCCCAGGTTCTCCAGGAGGTTGCGGTCCTTGAGCAACTGCGTGAGGGAAACCAGTTCGATCGGTTGTTCCTTGTCGTAGAGTTCGAGCAGGACCTGGTAGAGAGTGCCGTGAGCAGGGATGTAAAAGTGGCCGGGAGTGAGGTGTTCTTCAACAGCGGCCCCGATGTATTCGGTGGGCTCCTGCATCATGGAACTGAGGATGCTCTTCTCCGGACCAGTGGCGTTGGGGAGGGCCCGGGCCGCTCCGTCATCCCCGGGTTGCACGACTTGCAGGCGGGGGGAATCCTGATCCTTTTTCTGGGAGGTCTCGGTGGCCATTGGGGAGAAGGAACTGCTCCCTGCAGGATCGATCGAATCTAACTGGGCGCAACATTTAATTAGTACATCCTGAATAATGTGGATCACGGCTCGGCCGTGCCTTTCCCTCTGGAATTACAGGAGAGGAAGCCCCGCTTTCCGCTTCACCCGGTGTGGAGAACCCGGGGCAGAACTGCGGTAATAGTTAGGCCCCGGTGGGCAGGTCGCTTGAGGACTGCGAAACAAAGTGCCGAGGGTTATCTCAGTCGCTCCAGCAGCGCGGATCCGGAGTCGGTTTCCGAGGCAGCGATGGCCCTGGTCAGGCGGCGCTTTCGGGTGGTGCGTTTTCCTTCGTTTTCGGCCCCGCAGTCTCGTCGGTCTCGACGATTATGCTGAGCGTAGCGGTCACATCTGCATGGAGTTTGATTTCCACCTCGCTCTTGCCGGAACGCTTGAGGGGTTTGTCCAGTTTGATGGCCGTGCGCTCGATTTCGACACCCTTCTCCTCAAGCGCCTTGTGAATGTCCATGCTGGTGATGGATCCGAAGGCCTTGCCGCCTTGTCCGGTCTCCAGGGTGAACCTGGGCCGGAGTCGGCTGATCTTGCCGACGAGTTCCCGGGCATTTTCAAGTTCCTCGGCCTCGCGTTGCGTGCGCTTGGCCTGCAGGGACTCGAGATTGCGTAAATTGCCCTTGGTGGCTTCGTAGGCCTTCCCGGTAGGGATGAGGAGGTTGCGGGCGTAGCCTGCCTTCACCTTGACGACATCGGCTTCGGCGCCCAGTCCAGTGATCTTCTCGCGCAGAATGACTTGGGTAGTGGCCATGGGAGCTTGGGATGGTTCGGGGTCGACCGTCGTCACCATGACGGGCGGGGCGCCGGAGATAGATGCGCGGGCAGGTCCGGTCAAGGAGTTAATCGTCATGGGGGCCCGTCTGTGAGGGTTTTCAGGGGAGTCGCCAAGGCCCCCGAAACCGGTCGTAATCAGGCTTGGGCAGCAGGACGTAGAGCGGATTCCGGTCGGGATCGATTCTGGCGATGAGGGTGCGGAGATGGGCTTCGGGCATGGTGGTGCAGCCTGAGGTGGGCTTGGCTCCGTCCCCCCGCCAGATATGGAAGAAAATGGAAGAACCCGCCCCGGGGATTGGCTTGGGCAGGGCGTTATGAGCAATGAAGAGCTTCAGGGAGTGAGGGTAATCACCCTGTCGCATCTGGGCCCTTATTTCCCAGTTCTCCCGGGGTTCGTGCTTGAGGATGAGGTGACGGTTATAGTGCGGCGAGGAGGGGTCTTCGACCCAGAGGTCACGGGTGGTGATCCGGCGGTAGGGTAGTTTGGGATGCTTTTTGATGGACTTGTGGTAGCCCCAGGCTCCCCCGACCCGGAAGACTCCGGCAGGTGCCCGCCAGTCCCCCTCGGCCTTCCGTGAGACCTTGGATGGGAGGGGATGGAGACCGCGGCCCCAGGCCAGGCCCTTTTTTGCGCAACGCCCGCCCCAGGGTCCCTCCACCTTTTGCCAGGTGCCCGTTCCGTTCTTCTCATAGAGATAGACCGTGAGGTGGGAGCTCTGCCAGGACTCGGTGATCCCCACCACGATCTGCGAGGAGCCCCGGGGCAATTCGAAGGCAGGGGCGGCGAGACTGAGCAGAAGATAGGCGCAGAAGAGGCGGGCCATGTGTGCAGTGTAAACTACCAGGCTCCCGGGATACAGCGTTCAGTCAGCCGCGCTCCTGAACGAGAACCTTGAAGGCCTGCCCGGCCCCGTGAAGGTCGGTAAGGAAGCGCTCAGCCGCGGAAGACGATTTCCCCAGAAACGGACTGCAGTATTCACGTTGGGTGACGAGGTGCTGATCGTGGAGGCCGAGTTCTTTCCCCCAGCGGACGAGATCGTCAAAATTGACGTCAGCGGTGAGATCCTGCCTTCCAGGGAGTCGATAGAGATTCGCGCCCGTGACACACTCATGATGATAGTAGCCACGGATGGTTCCGGCGGGTTTGCGGTGATAGATTTCATCGGAAGCTCCCCCGTAATCTATGGTGAGGAGGTGTCCTTTCTTCCAGTGGGGTAACCAGTCTTCCAACCACTGACGGTAGCTGGCATGGACCTCGAGACGCTGTCCGGGTGTCCACGGTTGCCTGAGGAGGGAGGAGTCCGGAAGGTGATCTGCTGGTTGCCACTGTTCTTCTATCCCGGCTCCGCCCGCCTCAAGAACGAGTTCCTGCCAGTGATCCTCGCCTTTTCGAAAAACGCGAACGGGAAAAGCGTCCACGAGTTCGTTGGAGAAGATGAAAGCTGCACCACCGGTTGCGTGAAGCGCGTTTTCCATCGTGGAGTGGAATCGCACCGAGCGCCCGAGTTGCTTTCGTAGGACGGACTGGAGTCGTGGTGCCCGTTCCACGAGATGATAGCGTGGTTGTTTTCTGAACCGCGGGAAGGGAGGCCGGAGTTCGCGCCGGAGCGCGGTGGCGAGGTGTCCAGCGCCGGGACCTATCTCGATGACGTCCTGCAGGCCGGTGAGGCGAATGGTCTGCGCAAGCGCTTTTGCCAGTATTCCAGCCAGAGTGGGAGTGGTGGCAAAATCGCCTCCGGTGCCGATGGTGCGGACATGGCTGCTGTAGTAGCCGTGCTCACGGTCATAAAGACAGAGTTCCATGAACCGGTCGAAGCGGAGGTTGCCGGTGATCTCGAAGTGTGGTTGGAGCCAGGAATTCAGAATGAGGGTTCAGGGTGCAGCGTTCAGGTCGGGGGCAAGGTGCGCGATAGCGGCATCCTGCGGGGCGTCGTCGTGATCGTCCCGCAGAAGGGTCTGACCAGACAAGGGGGAAGAATGCCGGGTCCTCCCTTCCCGGTATCAGAGTCACTCGCCATGGCTGGCCCGCGCCAGTTGATCACAGGCCTTGAGGTCGAGTTTGCCGGAGGCCAGGACGGGGATATCTCTCACCGGGATGATGAACTTGGGACACCAGAGGGAGGGAATTCCCTCGTCCATCAGTTTGTAGCGAATGTCCACGACTTCCTGCTCGGGGGCTTCACTGGGCACGGCGGAGAGAAAGCCGATCACCTCACCCTTCTTTTCATCGGGTAGTCCCACTACTGCGATCTTTCGCTCTTCCTCCCCGTCGAGGCCGAGGATCTTGTTGAGGTGTCCCTCGATCACTTCATGTGGAACCATCTCTCCTGCGATCTTGGAAAAACGCGACATGCGCCCCTCGATGTAGAGGAAGCCGTTCTCGTCGAGACGTCCCACGTCACCGGTCTTGAACCATCCGTCGATGATGACCTCGTTGGTGAGGTCCTCACGGTTCAGGTAACCGGGAAAGATATTGGCTCCGCGAAGCCAGATAATGCCGCTTTCGTTAACGGCACGCCGCTCGTCGGTGGCGGTGTCCGTGATCCTGACCGCGATACCCGGGAGGAAGGGGCCCACCGAGCCGAGTTTGCTGCCCGAGATGATGGGAGTCTGGGCATTGGGCGCTTCCGCGTCAGGGAGATTGACATTGGTGGCGGGGGAGGTCTCGGTCAGTCCGTAGCCCTCGAAGGGGAGCAGACCGAACTTCTTCTCGAATGAACGGGCAAGGTTGGTGGGAAGTTTTTCAGCTCCGGTCACCACGAGGTCGAGAGAGGCAAGCAGTTCCGGGTCGACGCGTCTCATGTAGCCCCGGAGGAAGGTGGGAGTGGCAAGCAGAAGATTGAGTTCGTGCTCATGGATGAGTTCCGCCAGTCGCTTGGTTTCCAGTGGGCTTGGGTAGGTGACGAGCTTGGTTCCCTCGATGATCGGAAACCAGAGGGTCACGGTGCAGCCAAAGGAGTGGAAGAGGGGGAGCGACCCCAGGATCCCCGCGTTGGGCGGAAGGGAGAGCCGGGTGCCAAACTGACAGACGTTGGCGAGCACGTTGCGGTGGCTGAGGGGAACCCCCTTGGGTTCGCCCGAGGAACCGGAGGTAAAGAGAAGGATCGCCTCGTCGTCCCCCCGGTTGCCCTTCTTCAATCCAAGCAGGCGGGTGAGCAGGGAGGCGGGGAGAATCCTGGAGAGCAGGAACCACTTCTTGATGCGCTTTCCGATGGAGGGCAGGATGCGTTCGATAAGCAGGAGGTCGCGGGTGGGTGGCCACGGGAAGGTGGGCACCTTTCGGACAAAGGGGTCAGCGGTGATGAACTTGTCGAGGTCGCCCTGCTTGATGGCGGACTGGACTGCGTCCTGGGAGGCAGTGAAGTTCAGGTTGACCGGGATCTTGTTGGCAAAGAGGACGGCGATGTTGGCAAGGAGGCCTCCCTTGCCGGGGGGGAGGATGATTCCAACCCGTTTCTTGTCGGTGGCATCCCGGATTTCCCTGGAGAGGGCGATGGCGGCGGCCAGGAGTTTTGAGTAGGGCAGGGAACTGTCATCGGAACCGTCATGAACGCAGACCCCTCCGTGTTTCTTCAGGCCGATCAGGAGATGCTCGGCCAGGGAGTCCCCAAGGAACTGTCGCGAACTGAATGCGGTCTCTGAGGCCTGCAGGAGGTTCTCCTGGTAGCCCGGCACGGTGATCTCTTCCCCGTCGAGGCGGTTGCCGAGGACGAAGATGGCGGACGGGAGCCGGTGGGGCGGTTCAGTGGCGAGGCGGAGTTCGGCAGGAATCGAAACGGCCACGGGCAGGGTGGGAAGGTTCAGGGCGCAGAGGAAGGCAAGGTGCCCCGGGGTGATATGGCAGGCGGTGCCACGGCGAGCGGCCGTATCGCCCGGGATGAAAACCAGGAGGGCGCCGTCCTCAAGTTTGGGCCTCAGAGCCTCGCCGATGGCGGTGGGATCGGGATCCTCCTGCGAAAAAGTGACAGCCCGCACATCCTCGCGGGCGAGATAATCCTGCGTTTCGGGTGTCACCATGGCGTTTTCCTCGATCAGCCAGGTGACGGGGCGGACGCCGAGGCGGGAAGCCAGATTGAGAAGTTCACGGTGTGGCAGACGGCCGGGAACGAGGAGGACGCCGTCTGCCGGAAGGCTCTCAAAGCCGAGGAAAGAGACGGAAGCCGAGGACATAGCGACGGCAGCGACGCTGGCACCGGGGATACCACATTGGAAGCACGAAAGGCCAAGGTTGGTGCTACTTACTCACAGCTGCCCCGGGGAAAGTTCTTCACAGACCGGGGAGGCATTGTTAGACCCCGCCGCGATGAGCAGCAGTCTAACGCCCGAAGCCCGGGCCCGCTATTGGCGGAAGAACCTGAGCTGGCTGGGAGGATTGCTGGCCGTCTGGTTCATCGTCTCCTACGGGTGCGGAATCCTCTTTGTGGATCAGTTGGACAAGATCAAGCTGGGGGGCGTTCCGCTGGGGTTCTGGTTCGCGCAGCAGGGCAGCATTTACGTGTTCGTCGTCCTGATTGCGATTTACGTGGTGGCGATGAACAGGTTGGACCGGAAGTTGCTCGGGGAGAACTCCGACTAGAGCACGGCCATGGACGTCAGGACCTGGACTTTCATTCTCGTCGGGCTTTCCTTCGCCCTCTACATCGGGATCGCGATCCGGTCCAGGGCCACTTCGACTGGGGAATTCTACGTCGCGGGCAAGGGGGTGCCCAGCCTGGCCAATGGGATGGCGACCGCGGCGGACTGGATGAGTGCGGCCTCCTTCATCTCGATGGCCGGACTGATTTCCTTCATGGGTCGGGATGGCGCGATGTATCTCATGGGCTGGACCGGAGGTTACGTTCTGCTGGCCCTTCTCCTCGCTCCCTACCTGCGCCGTTTCGGAAAGTTCACCGTTCCGGATTTCATCGGGGATCGCTATTATTCGAACGTCGCGCGGGTGGTGGCGGTATTATGTGCCGTCTTTGTGTCCTTCACCTACGTGGCGGGCCAGATGCGGGGGGTGGGGGTGGTCTTCTCCCGCTTCCTCGAGGTGGACGTCAATACCGGGGTCATCGTGGGTATGTGCATCGTCTTGATTTATGCCGTGCTGGGCGGAATGAAGGGCATCACCTACACTCAGGTGGCCCAGTATTGCGTCCTGATCTTCGCCTACCTGGTGCCCGCGATTTTCATTTCCATCATGCTGACCGGAAATCCAGTTCCGCAACTGGGACTGGGTGCCAACGTGGTGGAGGAGGGGGTCAAGGGGAGCGTGAGCCTGCTGGATAAACTCAATGGGCTTTCCACGGACCTCGGGTTCAAGGCGTATACCGACGGGCAGAAGTCCACCATCGACATCTTCTTTATCACCGCTGCCCTCATGGTGGGAACGGCAGGCCTGCCCCATGTCATTGTGCGTTTTTATACGGTCAAGCGAGTGCGTGATGCACGGATGTCAGCCTTCTGGGCGCTGCTGTTCATCGCCATTCTCTACACGGTCGCTCCCGCGGTGGGGGTCTTTGCCCGTACCAACCTGCTGGAGACGATCCCCAACAAGTCCTACGCCAGTGCGCCCGAGTGGTTCAAGAACTGGGAGGACGCGGGCTTGATCGCCTGGATCGACAAGAACGGGGACGGCAAGATCCAGTACACTTCCGGGAATGCCATGAAGGAGAAGCCGCAATTCCAGGAAGATGCCGAGGGGCAACAGACCCGGGGCGAGCACGGGCAACGGCTGCTGAAGAACAAACCTGCCGAGGGTGCTAACGAGCTCTATGTGGACCGTGATATCATGGTGCTGGCGAATCCGGAAATCGCGGGTCTGCCGAACTGGGTCATCGCCCTGGTGGCCGCCGGGGGACTTGCCGCTGCCCTCTCGACGGCAGCCGGATTGTTGCTCGTGATCTCGACCTCGGTGGCGCATGACCTGATCAAACGGACGATCAACCCGGAGATCACGGAGAAGGGCGAATTGTGGGCCGCCCGCCTGGCGGCAGCTGGGGCAGTTGTTGTGGCGGGCTATTTCGGGATCAATCCACCGGGATTTGTGGCTCAGGTGGTGGCCTTTGCCTTTGGTCTCGCGGCCTCGTCGTTCTTCCCTGCCATCATTCTGGGGATCTTCTGGAAAAGGGCGAATCTCTACGGGGTGATCACAGGGATGATCGTCGGAATCCTTTTTACCTCCTCCTACATCATCTACTTCAAGTTCATCAATCCGGCGGCCAATAATGCCGAGCACTGGTTGTTCGGGATTTCACCGGAAGGAATCGGCACCATCGGAATGATCCTCAACGTCGTGATCGCGTGTGCCATCTCAATGGTCACGAAAGCTCCCCCGCGGGAGGTGCAGGAGATGGTGGACCGGGTGCGCTATCCCCGGAAGTCGTTCAAGGAATCCGACTCGTAAGGTCAGAAGCGAGTGATGCCTTCTAAACGGGCGTGCGCACGTGCTCGATGGCCTCGATGATGTCTTCCCTGGTAATCTCGTCGGAGACAAAGGCTCCACCCAGGCGTTTCAGGAGGACAAAGCGAATCCGGCCCGAGGTGAACTTCTTGTCGCGGGCGAGGGCGGCCATGATGGACTCAGTGCTGATGTCCAGATCCAGCAGGAGGGGCAGATGCCACTGCCGATGGATGGCGAGAAGGCGGGTGGTGTCCTCCCGCGACAGGCCGGCTTTTTTTTCAGAGAGGTAGAGAGCCGCCCGCACGCCGAGGGAGATGGCCTCGCCATGGAGGAGGGTGCCATACTCGGCGGTGGACTCGATGGCATGTCCGATGGTGTGGCCGAAGTTGAGGAGGGCGCGGGTACCCGAGGTTTCCCTTTCGTCCTCTTCCACGATGCGGGCCTTGATGGAAACATTGTCGGCAATGAGACCAGGATCGACCTTTCTGTCGTCCGGATCCATGGCCTCGATGACTTCCAGCATGCCGGCATCCCGGATGGCAGCGTGCTTGATCACCTCGGCGAAGCCCTCGTGAAAGACCAGGTCGGGCAGGGTGGCCAGAACCTCCGGGTCCACGAGGACGAGGCGGGGTTGCTGGAAGGTTCCGATCAGGTTCTTGCCCTCGGGAACATTCACTCCCGTCTTCCCCCCGACCGAACTGTCGACCTGGGCCACGATGGTGGTGGGAACCTGCACAAAGGGAATGCCCCGGTAGAAGATGGAGGCCACGAAGCCGGCCACATCCCCGACGACCCCGCCGCCGAGGGCGACGATGAAGCTTCCGCGATCGTGATGATGCTCGATGAGTGATCGGCAGAGGGACTGCACCTGCTCCATGGACTTGGAGCTTTCCCCGGGAGGGATGAGGTGGGCGCTGACCTCGAATCCGGCTTCCTGGAGGGAGGATTGCACGGTCTCGCTGTAATGGAGCGCAACGTTGGCGTCAGTGATGAGAGCCACCCGTCCGGTGAGGCCGGTCTCTCTGATGCATTCGCCCGTGCGGTTGATGCAGCCCGGTTCGACGAGGATGTCGTAGGAGCGGTCGGGGAGATTGACAGGGATGGTTGGCACGACGGGCAATTGGTTGCAGGCGGTTTCTGGACGGCGAGGGTTCGCTTGGCAAGGACTACGAATTCCGGAGGGTCCGCCAGGCCGACAGATCGGGGTGGAGAAGAAGGTCGAGGGGTTTCTCCGTCAGAGCAAGAGTGTCGATGAGATGATCGAGGAGGAGAGCGGAGGCGGAGGCATCGTAGAGGGCATCGTGCCAGCGGCGTTCCGGGTGGATCCCGTCGAGACGGGGGACCAGGTCGAAGTGCTGGCACAGGTCGCCGAGAGCGAAGGAGGGCAAGGTGGGCCAGGCCGCCCGGGCCAGGCTCAGGGTGTCGATCCAGGGTCCAAAGGAATGTCCCGGAAAGGCGCGCAGAAAGCGTTTTTCGGTGCCGTGCCCGTGGGCGACCACCACCCGGTCGGCAAGGAAACGCCGGATCTCGGGCCAGAGGGAGAGAAGAGATGGCGCTTGGACAAGGTCTTCAGCGCTGATGCCGTGAACCTTCCTGGCCGACCAGGTGATTTTCTGGTCAGTGGAGAGAAAGGAGCAGAGGGAGTCTCCCAGTCCTTCCTCCGGCGACCAGAGGGCAATACCCACCTGAACGGGCACGTCAGTGCGTCCCCGACTGGCCCCGGCGGACTCGAAGTCAATGACGGCGAATCGCTGATCGGCGATGGGAGTGGACGGGTTCATGCAGGGAAGTTCCTAGAGGGCTGGGCGCTCCAAATTGTCTTTCCTTTTGTAATGGCGCAGGGGGAGAGGAGCGCTAGAATCCCTCACATCGTATCATGATTGAATCTCTTTTTGGCAATTTGGCGGCGTTGGGGACAAACGGGGTTATTCTCATCGTGCTGGGCGCGATCGTCCTCCTTCTGATCTTCTGGTTGATCGGGGGCTACAACGGTCTGGTGCGGTTGCGCAACCGCTATCGCAACGCCTTTGCCCAGATCGACGTGCAACTCAAGCGGCGCCATGACCTCATTCCGAACCTGGTTGAGACGGCCAAGGGCTACATGAAACATGAGAGTGAGACGCTGGAAGCGGTCATCAAGGCCCGCAATGCCGCTGCCAGCGCGCGGGAGGGACTGAGCCCGGATGATGCCGGTCAGATGCAGGGGTTGATGACGGCGGAGGCCGGCCTGGGGTCGATGCTCGGAAAGTTCTTCGCTCTTTCGGAGGCCTATCCGGACCTCAAGGCGAACCAGAACATGATGCAACTCAGTGAGGAGCTCACCAGCACGGAGAACAAGGTGAGTTTTTCGCGTCAGGCCTACAACGATGCAGTCACGCTCTACAACACCCAGACGGAGACCATTCCGACCAATATTATTGCGGGGATGTTCAGCTTCCGGCAGGCGGTTCTCTTTGAGGTTGCCAACGCGGAGGAGCGGGAGCGGGTGGATGTCAGTTTCGACTAGGACGTAGCGGGGCGGACTGCTGAGGCATTAACCGATCCTGTCTTCATGAACTTTTTCGAGACACAGGACCGGGCTCGTCGCCGGACGAAGTGGCTGGTGTTTTATTTGATATGTGCGTTGGTCGCCATCGTCTTCGCAATCTATCTGGGGGTGACCTTCGGGATGGCTCTGTCCGGCGACCGACTGGATCTCTGGGATCCCGGGAGGTTCATCCTCATCGCCACCACGACCTGCCTCCTGGTCTTCGGGGGAAGCATCTACAAGTCGAGCCAGTTGCGGCAGGGCGGGAGGGTGGTTGCCAAGGATCTGGGGGGACGCCTCGTCCTCCCCCATACGCGGGATCTGGAGGAACGGCAGTTGCTCAACGTGGTGGAGGAAATGGCCATCGCGTCCGGGACCCCGGTGCCGCAGGTTTATGTGATGGACGAGGAAGCGGGGATCAACGCCTTCGCGGCGGGAACGAAGCCCTCCAATGCCGTGATCGGAGTCACCCGGGGGTGCCTCCAACTCCTTTCCCGTTCCGAGTTGCAGGGGGTCGTGGCACATGAATTCAGCCACATCCACAATGGGGACATGCGGCTGAACATGCGCCTCATCGCGGTGATTTTCGGGCTTCTCATCCTGATGCTCACCGGGCGCACCATTCTCCACTCTATTCTCCGCTCTGCGTTCCATCCGCGTGCGTTGGGCGGGAGCCGTCGGAACCGAAATGGGGGGGATGTCCGGGCGTTGGTCATAGTGGTTGTCATCGCTGGGGTATTCTTCCTTGTCGGGGGAATTGGCTCGATCTTTGCCCGTCTCATCCAGGCCGCCGTCTCGCGTCAGCGGGAATTCCTGGCCGATGCCTCGGCAGTGCAGTTCACCCGGGAACCCGCGGGACTGGCCGGAGCGCTCAAGAAAATCGGGGGGTGGAATGATGGATCAAGGGTACGGAGTCCGCAGGCCCTTGCGGTCAGTCACATGTTCTTTGCCGAGGGGGGTCTTTTCAAGTGGGGGATGGCCACTCATCCGCCGCTACAAGTGCGGATCCGGGCCCTGGAGCCGGACTGGGTTGGAGGGTTTGACTCTGTGGCCCTGAACAAGAACCAGTCCAAGAACCAGTCCCTGGCGGGATTGTACGACGAATCGCGTCAGCAGATTCTGAAGCGACAACGGGGAGAGGTTGGGGCGGTCGCTGAGGAGGAGGGGGAATCGGGGGCGGTCGCGAATCTCGCTCCGGTTCAGCGCTTAAGCGGAAGCGTGAACGCAATGGTGGCATTGAGTGACCTGGGTCAGGAAACCCGGTGGTCTCTGGAGGCGGGGCAGCGTATTCACGACGGATTGGATGAGAGATTGCGTTCCGCCTCGCAGGATCGCGGAGGGGCCCAGAGACTGATCTTCGCCATGCTCCTTTCCAGGGACAGGCAACAGCGCCAGGAGCAGGTTGAGGGACTGCGGAAGGGAATGGGTTCGGATTTTTTGAGGGAAGGTGAGGACTGGCAGGAACTGCTGGAGTCGCTCCATTCAGCCGAGAAGATTGCCCTTTTGGACCTCTGCATGCCCGCTCTCCGACACATGAGTCAGCCGGAGTATGACCGCTTCGTCCAGTTGATGCATTGGATCATAGCCACGGATGAGAAGGTTGACCTCTTCGAATTCATGCTGCAGCACGCGGTGACCCGGCACCTGGCAGGCCACTTTGAACCGGATCGACGAAAGGTTGCGCCGTGGTTGCGCATGGATGACCTGCCCGTGCGCATGGATGACCTGCCCGCAGCGGGGAATGTGCTGCTCACCGTGATGGCACGGATGGAGCGGACCGAGGAGAGTGCGGCAAGGGCCTTCCAGGCCGCGGTGAAAGGGGGGCATGGTTTTGAGGGCTGGAGCCCGGAATTACTTCCTGAAGATTCATTCGGTCCCGAAGAGATCCATTCGGCTCTGGTCGAGTTCGAGACGGCCGCTCCCATGGAGAAGAAGACCATTCTGCAGAGGTGTGGTTTTGCCGCGGCCGAGGACGGAATCCTCACCAGTCGGGAGGCGGAGCTGCTGCGAGCGGTGGCGGACGCAATCGGGGTCAGTCTGCCGCCCTTTGTCCAGGACGTCCAATTGCAGGAAGTGGGCGCCGAACAGGCTTGATTTGTCGGGTTCCAGCGGAGATTGTCCACCAGCGCCCATGGCACGACGCCCCCTCTGGAACAGCTCACTGTTATGCTGTTAGAATGGTATTCATGATGAACTTCATAGATATATCAACTTGTCTTGCCCAAGCGAATTATGAGATGAGCGCTGAAGAGGGCCCTGCCGCCGCAGTAGGAATTATGGCGCTGTTAGCAGCGTTCTTTATTCCCATCCTGATCCTTGTTGCAGTTTTCATTATCGCACAATGGAAAATTTACTCGAAGGCCGGCCAACCAGGATGGGCCGCCCTTATTCCATTCTACTCCACTATTGTCCTGCTTGAGGTCCAACGCCGACCCGTTTGGTGGATCGCACTCTGGCTCATTACGGGTGTTCCCATCATCGGCATAGGTTCCTTCATCGTAATGTGGGTTGTCATGGGTCTCGACTTAGCCAAACAATTCGGAAAGGGTGCAGGGTTCGCAGCAGGGTTAATTTTTCCTTTAACTGCCCCAATTTTCTTGCTGATCCTCGCCTTCGGCGGCGCCCAATACCAGGGTGCTCCGGCAGCAAGTGTCCCTCCAGCCCCGGCTGCCCCCCTCTGGATCTGGCCCAATCTTCTGAGCCTCGACGCCCCTCTGGTGGCGCTCGCATGGTTCTGGATGTTCAAGCAGGTATGGCTGGTCAAATACCACCAGCCCTCTCTCCCGTGGTTTCTGGCCCTCACCGTGTGGTGCATCTACGTTGCAGACCGCCTCATGGACGAACGTCTGGCGGAGTTGGGGACCGGGCGGACAACGGCGCGCCACCGCTTCCACCGGCAGCTGCCGAATCCGATGAAGATCCCCCTGCTGATCGGAAGTCTGGGGGTGTTCTTCCTGATGGCCATTCAATCCAGGGGTCTCCTCCTGTATGGAATGCCCGTCCTGCTGCCGGTGGTCGCCTACTTCGCAGTGAGCTTCTACGATGCCGGACGGGGGGTGTCCTGGTTCAAGAATATTCTGGCGGGGACGGCTTTCGCCTACGGGACTACGGTCGGAGTTCATTTTCGGCGGGAA
>PVBE010860343.1_pt1 | contig 69218 bp, 68 predicted proteins | sample 1631181 | NCBI WGS metagenome assembly PVBE01 (sample SAMN08397723, study PRJNA350692) | Marine metagenome, whole genome shotgun sequencing project. | isolation source: water | place: Pacific Ocean | collected 2012-04
AAGAGAATAAGAGCACCAGGGCCGGCACAGGCCGGATCGGAAACGTCCGAACTTAGAAACAGCGGACACTCCAGCTCGTCCAAACAACGACTTCTTCAACACCCTCAACTATTTTCGACTTATAAACGGCAGAACGATGCGCGATTATCCGGTGAAGTTGTTATAATAGCAAGACTACAACCGATGAGATGTCGAGCTCGGGTTCATCCACCTACGGGGACCGCCCTACATTTTTTCGCTTCTATGAATTCCGTCGTGACATTCCCGAACCAGCGCGCAGCTAGCCCTGGCTCGAATAGCCGCCGTCGACCGGGATCGCGGTGCCGGTAACGAAATCGGATGCCGGGGCGGCGAGGAAGACGGCGATACCCGCGTGACTGTCCGGCTCGCCCCATCTGCCGGCCGGTGTCCGGGCCTCGACGCGTTCGTTCAGGCCAGGCACCTCCTGGCGCGACTGTCGTGTCATTTCGGTATTTATCCAACCCGGCAGGATCGCGTTGACCTGGATATTGTTCTCCGCCCAGGCCGTCGCCAGCGACTTGGTCAGCTGCACGATGCCGCCCTTGCTGGCCGCGTAGGCGGGCGCCCAGGGGGCGCCGAAGATCGACAACATAGAGCCTATATTGATGATCTTGCCGCCACCGGCCTTGCGCATTTCAGGATAGGCCGCCTGCGCACAGACGAAGGCGCTGGTCAGGTTGGTTTCCAGCACCGTGTGCCATTCGTCGAGCGCATAGTCCTCCGGCCGCTTGCGGATGTTGGTGCCGGCGTTGTTGATCAAGATGTCGAGCCGTCCAAAGCGGTTGACCGCCGCCTCGACCATCGCCTGGCACGAGGTCGCCCGGGCGACGTCGACGGCGACCGAGGCGGTCTCGGCGCCGAGATCCTGCAGTTCCGCCTCCGCCGCCGAGTTCTTCACGGTATTGCGGCCGGCGACGACGATGTTGGCGCCGGCCTGGGCCAGGCCGCGGGCCATGCCGAGGCCGATGCCGCCGTTGCCTCCGGTGATCACGGCGACCCGCCCGGAAAGATCGAAGAGTTTCATGCGCCCGCTCCCAAGTCCTTGCTCTCAGAAAACTTCGAGCCGTCGGCCCGATCGGCTAGAATTGTGGTCGCAAACGCGACCGCTGTCGAACACCGGCGGCAAGGGAGGCGTTTCGATACGAACCCTCGGCGCTTCGCCGCGATCATCCTCGTCTCGCTTTGTCGGTTATCGACGGCCTCGTGGGGTTCGCGCTTCGCCATGGCCCGTGTAAAATCGATATCGGCTCGTATAACAAACTCGAAGGGGGGCGTTCCGATGATGCCGTTCATCGCAGTTTTACTACGGATCTTCGTCTCGATCGCTATCGCGCTCACCGTCATCGCCGGCGCGGCGGCGGGTTGGTTCGCCGACCAGGTGCCTTTTCTCCCACAGCAACTGGTGCCGAGCGGCGATGCGCCGGCAATCCGCGCCATCGGCGCCATCGTCGGCGGGATCGGTGGACTGATCGCCGCTACTTTGACGTTCGGCATCATCGCGACCTTGCTGGACATGCGCGACAAGCTAATCGACATTCGCCAAGCATTGCAGGAGCAGCCGGCCAGCCGCCGGCCGCTCGACTGGGAGAAGCCTTGAAAGTCGAAGGGAGGCAGGAATGACGCTGCTCGGTAAGGGCGCCATGGTATTTTGGCACGACGTCGAAGGTGACGAGGCCGACTACAATCACTGGCACGGTTTCGAGCACATGCCGGAACGGGTCGGGATTCCCGGCTTCCATCGGGGGCGGCGCTATCTGGCGATCGAGGGCGGGCCGAGATTTTTCAACATGTACGAGACCGAGGGCCCGGCGGTGCTGACGTCCGAGACCTACTTGGAACGGCTGAACGACCCGACGCCGTGGACCACGGCCTCGATCTCCAAGTTCCAGAACTCCAACCGAACTCTTTGCCAAGTGGGCGCAAGCTTCGGCAAGGGCTCTGGCGGGGTCTTGATGACGATTCAGCTAGCGCCGGCGGAAGGCCGCGTGGCGGCGCTCAGGCAATGGCTTCGAAATGAGATCCTGGAGGACCTGGCGAGCCGGCCCGGTATCGTCGGCGCCCACCTGCTGGAGGGCGATCCGGAGGCGAGCCGCATGGAGACGGCGGAAAAATCGCTCCGTGACAAACCGGACGAGGTCGCCGACTGGGTGGTTCTGGTCGAGGCGATGGAGGCGGCGGCACTGCACGATTTGTGCCGGGGGGCACTATCCGATACCGCCCTCGCCGAGCACGGCGCCGGCGAGATCCAGAACGTCGCCATCTACGGCCTGCTGCACATCCTGGGCGATCGGGAACTCTAGGCGGGCCGAGTACCGGAAAGAAAGAGCGTTCTTGGGGGAGACATGGGAAAAATCGAACTGACCGCAACACCGACCGCCGTCGGCCTGTCGGAGCAGCGGCTCGATCATGTCAGCGATTGGATGCGGGCACTGGTCGACGCCGGCACCGTGCCGGGGCTGCAGGTCGTCGTCGCCAGGCGCGGCGAGATCGTCTTTCACGATTTAGCGGGCGCGATGGACTTGGAGGCGGGCACGGCGCTTCGGCCGGACACGATCTACCGGATCTACTCGATGACCAAGCCGATCGTCTGCGCCGCCGCGATGATGCTCTACGAGGAGGGCCGTTTCCAGCTCGACGAGCCGATCAGCCGCTACCTGCCGGCTTTCGAGACGATGCGCGTCGCCGTGCTGGACGATGACGGCGGCGTCGACTTGGTGCCGGCCCAGCGCCCGATCAGCTTTCGCGACCTGATGAGCCATACTTCCGGCCTGGTCTATGGCGGCCAGGTCGGGCCGCCTTTCGCCGACTGGTACGCCGAGGCCGGGGTCGAGTTCAACTTCACCAGCGATTGCGTCACCCTCGCCGAGATGGTCGCCCGGGTCCCCAAGGTGCCGTTGGCCTGCCATCCCGGCACCGAGTGGAACTACGGCATCTCGATCGACGTCCTGGGCCATCTGGTCGAGCTACTGGCGGACCGGCCGCTCGATCGATTCCTGGCCGAGCGGATCTTCGGGCCGCTCGGGATGACGGATACCGCCTTCATCCTGCCGGCCGGCCAGTTGGACCGTTTCGCCGCCTGCTATCAGGTCGACGCCGAGGGCGGCTTGCAATTGCAGGACGCACCCGAGGGCAGCCGCTTCACCAAGCCGACCGAACTCTTCTCCGGCGGCGGTGGCCTGGTCTCGACGATGGCGGACTATGTGCAATTCTGCCGGATGATGATCAACAAGGGGGCACTAAACGGCAGCCGTCTCCTCGGTCGCAAGACGGTCGAGTACATGACCTGCAATCACTTGCCTGGCGATTTGGCGGCGATGGGACAGCCGAGCTTTTCCGAGACCTCGTTCGAGGGGATCGGCTTCGGTCTCGGCGTCTCGGTGATGCTGGACCCGGCGAAGGCACAAGTTATCGGCAGCCCCGGCGAATACGCCTGGGGCGGGCTCGCCAGCACCGCCTTCTGGATCGACCCGGCGGAGGAAATGTTCGTCGTCCTGATGGCGCAGGCGATGCCGTCCTCGGCGCTGCCGCTGCGCCGCCAGCTACGCGTTCTGGCCTACCAGGCGATCGTCGACTGAGGCCCGGCTGGGCCCGTGACCAGCAACGGCGACAGCCCGGCCCGCGAGGCGGCGGTGGCACGCCGGCCGCCGGTCGCCGGCTTCCGGCGGCCGCTCTGGGCCATTCTGCTGCTGCAGCTCGCCGCCGCCTACCTGCTGCTCGGCATCTGGTTCACGATGACGGGTGCCGACGGTTGGAACCGCTCGGGCAATGCCATCGGCGTCGATTTCATTCAGTATTATGCGGCCTCCGGCCTGGCGCTGGAGGGCGATGCCGCCGGCGTCTACGACCGCGAGACGCTGTTCCAGGCGGAAAGAGACGTGGTGGCGGCCGATCCCGGGCAGTGGCCTTGGTCCTATCCGCCGACCTTTCTTCTGGTCGTGCTGCCGTTGGCGAAGCTGCCCTATATGGCGTCGCTCGGACTCTGGCTCGCTTCCAGCCTGGCGCTCTTGCTCTTCGTCGGCTACCGGATTTGGCCGCACCCTATAACACCGGTGTTGGTGTTGCTCTATCCGGCGGTCGGCAATTCGATCTTCAGCGGTCAGAACGGCTGTCTTTCTGCGGCACTTCTGGGCGCCGGCCTGATGCTGGTGCGGCGCCGGCCCTGGCTCGCCGGAATCTTGATCGGGCTGTTGAGTTTCAAGCCCAACCTCGGCCTCCTGATCCCGCTGGCCTTGCTCGCCGGCGGCCATTGGCGGGTCTTCGCCGGCGCCGGCCTGACCACGCTCGCCTTCGCCGGCCTCTCTCTCGCCGCCTTCGGCCTGGCGCCATGGCAGGCCTTCGTCGACAACCTCGGTTTCGTCGCCGAGATGATCGAGAGCCGGCGGGCGACGCTCGAGAACATGCCGACGCTGTTTTCGTTGGTATATTTGCCGAGCGGCCCGCTCTGGCTGGCCTATGCATTGCAGGCGGCGGGCCTCGTCGGTGCGGCGGGCTTCGTCATCTGGCTCTGGCGGCGGCCGGCGCGGCTGGAAGTGCAGGCGGCGGGGCTGTTGCTGGCGCTGCCGCTGACGGCACCTTATTTTCAGTTCTACGATCTGGCGATGCTGGCACTGGCGGCGCTCTGGCTGGCGCTGGCGGCGGGCGAGGACGGCTGGCGGCGGGGCGAGCGCGCCGGCCTGGCGCTGCTCTGGCTCGCTCCGGTGCTGCTTTGGGTCGTCGCACTCTGGCTCGGGGTGCAGCTCTGGCCGTTGCTGCTGGTGGCTCTGCTGGTGCTGGTCGCCAGGCGCGCGCGCGGCGACGGCGGCCGGGCTCCCCCTGTGGTAGCTTGCCGAAGTTAGCCTCGCGAAGGAGGAATCCCATGACCGACGCGTTTTCCAACCTGTTCAGCCCGCTCGACGTCGGTAGCTACCGGCTGAAGAACCGGATCATGAACACGGGCCACGCCGCCCACTTCCAGACCGGCGACGGGCTGCCGACCGATCGCTATGTCGACTACGTGGCCGCGCGCGCCCGGGGCGGCGTCGGGATCATCGTCACCGGCCACACGGTGCCGCATTACGACGGCGACGCCTCGCTCTCGCTGGCCAACTACGACGACCGCATTACCGCCGTCTACCAGCGCTTCGCCGAGGCCACCCATGAATACGACGTCCCCATTCTAGCCCAACTCGGCCATCGGGGCCGCCGGGTCGCCGATGCCGGCGCCTATCTGCAGCGGCCGAGCCTGGCGCCATCGGCGGTGCCGCCACCCGATTTTTCGACGCCGCAGCTGGTGCCGCACGCAATGACCACCGAGGAAGTGGCGGAGGTGGTCGTCTTCTTCGCCGAGGCCGCCCGCCGGGTTCGGCAGGGCGGCATGGACGGCATCGAGCTTTCGGTCGGCATGGACTACCTCTTCGCCAATTTCCTGAACGAAAAAGCCAATTTCCGGGACGACAAGTACGGCGGCGGCAGCCTCGAGGAGCGGATGACCTTCCTCGACGAGGTGATCGACGCGGTCCGTGGCGAACTCGGTGCCGGGCTTCTGCTCGGCATCCGCTTCTATGACGACCTGGTCGACTACAGCCTCGGCCTGGAAGACTACAAGCAGGTCGCCCAGCTGCTGGAGCGGGCGGGCAAGGTCGATTACTTCAACATGTGGCAGGGCATCGTGCCGAGCCTCCGCAGCGGGCGCGACCACTGGCCGGCGCATTACCGGGAGCCGGGTGCCTTCGCACATCTGCCGGCCGGCCTGAAAGAGGTGGCCTCGCTGCCGGTGGTCGGTACCGGGCGAATCGATTCACCGGCGCTCGCCGAGCGGCTGATCGCCGATGGCAAGGCCGACATCATCGGCCTGGCGCGGGCCCTGATCGCCGACCCCGACTGGCCCAACAAGGCCCGCGAGGGGCGGGTCGAGGATATCCGTACCTGCATCGCCTGCACCCAGAGCTGCGTCGGCCACATCTACGCCGGCATGGGGGTCGGCTGCATCTACAACCCCGTCACCGGCCGCGAGCGCGAGTGGTCCGAACTGCCCGCCGCCCGGGCGAAGAAAAAGGTCGTGATCGTCGGCGGCGGCCCGGCCGGGATGGAAGCGGCCCGGATCGCCCGGACCCTGGGCCACGAAGTCGTCCTATTCGAGAAAGGCCGGCGTCTCGGCGGCCAAATCGGCCTGGTGATGCAAACCCCGGCCCGGGAGAGTTTCGAGGAGATCATCCTCTTCTTCGAACGCCAATTGGCCAAACTCGGCGTCGACCTCAGGTTGCGGTGCGAAGCGGGCGTCGCGGAAATATTGGCGGAAGGCCCCGACGCGGTGTTGATCGCCACCGGCTCGACCCCGTTCCGGCCAGAGATCATCGGCAACCAGCAGAGCCATGTCTTGAGCGCCCGAGAAGTCCTGCAGGGCAACGCCGAAATCGGCGCTTCCGTCGTCGTCGTCGATACGGTCGGCCGGGCCGAGGCGCCGTCCGTGGCCGAGTTTCTGGCCGATCGGGGCAAGGCGGTCGAGATCGTCACCGGCCTCGAATTTGTCGGCCGCGACATGGCGGTCCCAGCCTGGCACTATCAGATCGAGCGGCTGCTGAAAAAGGGCGTCAGGCTGACGCCCTTCACCGGCGTCTGGGAGGTGACGGAGGGAGCGCTCGAGGTCTACAACGTCATCAGCTGGGAGCCTGCGACGATCGAGGGCGTCGACACCGTCGTCCTGGCCTCCGGCGGGCAGGCGGACGACACGCTCTACCACCGGCTGGTCGGCAAGGTCCCACTGCTTCGCACCATCGGCGACTGCTACCAGCCCCGCGACATCGAGATGGCGGTCGTCGACGGCCATCGGGCCGCCCGCGAGATCTAGTTTCCTCGACCGCGAAATCGCGTTACTCACCATCGCGGGAGAGTTCAGGAGAACATTGGAAAGGAATGCGCTTTGGGTCGGATGGAAAATCAAGTGGCGGTCGTCACCGGCGCCGGCAAGGGTATTGGGCGGGCCATCGCCGAGCGCTTGGCCGCCGACGGGGCCAGCGTCCTGATCGCCGATATCGATGGCGAGGCGGCGGAAGGCGCGGCCTCGGAAATCTCCGCCCAGGGCCGGGCAGCGGCTTGGCATCCGACCGATGTCACCAACAGGGAATCGGTCGCGGCCGCGGTTGACGAGGCGGTATCGCTCTGGGGCCGACTGGATATTGCGGTCTGCAATGCCGGCATCATGGACCGGGCACCGTTCCTGGAGATGACGGACGATTTCTGGCACCACGTCCTCCGGATCAACCTCTACGGCGTCTTCGTCATGGGCCAGACCGCGGCGCGCCAGATGATCCGACAGGGCGGTGGCGGCCGGATCGTCAACACCGCCTCCAACTCGGGCATCTTCGGCGGTCGCGGCCGCGCCGCCTATGGCGCCAGCAAGGCCGGCATCATCAACCTGACGCAGACCATGGCGATCGAGCTGGCCGAGCACGGCATCCGGGTCAACGCGGTGGCGCCCGGCCCGACCAAGACCCGCGCCGACCAACCGGACGAGCCCTGGCAGACCGTCAAGGACCGAATGCCGCTCGCCCGCTTCGGCCGACCCGAGGAAATCGCGGCGGTGGCCGCCTTCCTCGCCTCCGAAGAGAGCAGCTTCGTCACCGGCCACGTCTATGCGGCCGACGGCGGCTACACGATCGCCGGCATCATGGAGGGCTGACGGCCGGTCCTGCGTCTTACCAGGCAAATTCCCAGTGCGAGGGTCGGACGCCCGCGACGGGGCTTCGGAAGGTATAGATCTTGTCGTCCAGCAGATTGCCGAGATAGACGGTCTTGAGATCCGGCCCGCCGAAGGCGATCGAGGAAATGCTCCGCATCACCTCGCTTTCGATCGCCTCCATATGCTCGCGGCCGAGCCGGCCGGCCTGAAACACCGCCTCGATCTCGTCCAGCTTGGCCGGGTCGTTCTCTTCCAGGATCACCGTCTGGCCGCCGTCGGGCGCTACCCGGACCAGCCGGTTGGATATCACGCTGGTCATCCACACACTGCCTTCCTCGTCGAAGGCGAGGCCGTCTGGATAAATGCCGGCACCGTATTCGGTGACGGTCTCGCGGGGGCCGAGCGTGCCGTCGTCGCGGATCGGAAAGCGCGGCGTCCGCCTGCCGAAGGTCTCGTTGACATAGAGCTACTCGCCCGAAGCATCGACGATGGCCTCGTTGGTGTAGCCGATGTCCTCGGCGACGATGCGCGCGCCCTTCTCGTTCACCAGCACGATGAAACCGTCGGCGACCTCGCCTCGATAAGCCAACTGGCGCGGAACGGACCAGGTGCTGACCGTGACCCAGACCCAGCCCCGGCGATCGACGCCGACGAAATTGGCCGGCGGCAAGAGGTTGCCGTCGATCTCGGTCAGGAACGGCTGGGCCTCGCCGTCGCGGTTCAACCGCCAGGCGCCGCCGCCTTCACCGTGTAGGTTGGCAAGCAGGAAATCGCCCTCGGCGGTGATTGCGAAGCCGTTGGTGGCGAGCTTTTCGCCCTCGGCGACGATGTCCTGCTGGCCGCCGTCGGTGGCGATCCGGGTAACCCCACCGCCCCAGTGCGAGACATAGACGTCGCCGGAGGCGGTACAGAGCACGCATTCGGGTCGGGTCAGGCCAGCTCCGGCAAAGCCGAGTTCCCGGGGCTGGACGCGAAAGGTTCCAAGATCGTCGTTGTCACTCATGGCGCGCTTCCTCAATCGTCTGCTCGATCCCCAATTATGGCGGCCGATGGCGGCTCGGGAAAGAGGCCGACACTTGACCCGGACCGATCCTGCGTCTGAAATACCGGCCATCATGCGCCGCGTATTCTGGCCCCTCGTCGTCATGGCGACGATCCAAGCCCTCGCCACCATGACCTTTCTCGCCGTGCCGGTGCTGGCGCCGGTGATGGCGCTCGACCTCGGCGTCGAAGCCAGTCGGATCGGGATCTACTCGTCGCTGGTCTTTGTCGGCGCCACTCTGGCCAGCCTGATCAGCGGACCGGTGATCGGCCGTTTCGGGGCGGTTCGGACTTGCCAGGCCGGCCTGCTGCTGGCGGCGCTGGCGTTGGCGACGGCGACACTGGCCAGCCTGCCGTTGCTGCTGGTGACGGCGGTCCTCCTCGGTGTCGGCTACGGCCCGGCGACACCGGCGGGCAGCCATGTCTTGGCGCGGGTTACGCCGGCCCGGATCCGCGGCGTCGTCTTCTCGATCAAGCAGAGCGGGGTGCCCTTGGGCGGCGTCATCGTCGGTCTGCTGGGGCCGTTGGTCACCGTCTGGTCGGGTTGGCGAACGGCGATCTGGATCGTCGTGGCGATGGCGATCGTGACCGCCCTGCTGGTCCAGCCGGCCCGCGCCCGTCTCGACGACGACCGCGAGCCGAGGCGGCGAATCGCGGTGAGTTCGATGTGGAGTTCGGTGATGCTGGTGGCCCGGACCCCGGCACTCAGGCCGCCCAGCTCTGCCTTTTCGCCGTTCTGGTCGCTTATCTGGTCGTCGAGATCGATCTCGATCACGTCGCCGCCGGGGCCGCTTTTTCGGTCATGCAGGTGGCCGGCGTGGTCGCCCGGATCGGCTGGGGTTGGCTGGTCGATCACAGAATCGAGGCCCGAACGGCGCTGGGCTTGATCGGCCTCGGCGGCGCCGCTTTCGTGCTGGCGACCTCGGGCATGACGCCGGATTGGCCTTACGCAGGCGTGCTGTTCGTCGCCGCCATGCTGGGCGTTACGGTCTCGGCCTGGAACGGCATCGCGCTCGCCGAGGTGGCCCGGCTGGCGCCGGACGACGTCGGGCTCGCCACCGCCGGCATCGTTGTCTTCACCTATCTCGGTATCGTCGTTGGGCCCTCGGTCTTCAGCGCTGTCGCCGCCGCCAGCGGCGGTTATGACGCCGCCTTTTACGCACTCGCGGCCCTGATCGCCTTCGCCGGGATCATCCAGTTCCGGCGGCGGCCTCCCGCTTCCTGATCGTCTCGCGATGCAGGATATAGAGGCCGCTGGCGATCACCACCACGGCGCCGGCCAGCGTCCAGGCATCGGGCACGTCGTCGAAGAAGAGATAGCCGAGCAGGATCGCGAAGACGATCGAGATGTATTTGAAGGGCGCCACCACCGTCGCCTCGCCCAAGCGAAAGGCCCGGGTCATGAAGATCTGCGCCGTGCCACCGACCACGCCGAGGGCGATCAGCGGCAGCCAGTCTGCCGGTGCCGGCGTCGTCCAATAGAACGGCAGCGCCAGGCCGGTGACCAGCAGGCAGATGACGGCATGATAGAAGACGATGGCGGCATTCGAATCCGTGGTGCTGAGATGGCGCACCAGGATCATGGCGACCGCGAAGCCGAGGGCGCCGACCAGGGGAAAGAGGGCGCTGAGGCCGAAGATGCCGGCGCCGGGGCGGGCGATCAACAGCACGCCGAGGAAACCGACGATGACCGCGGCCCAGCGCCTGGGGCCAACCCGCTCGCCCAGGAACGGTATCGACAGCAGCGTCAGAAACAAGGGCCCGGCGAAAGCGATCGCCACCGCATCGGCCAACGGCATCGCCGCGAAGGCGAAAAAGAAGGCGCCCATCGAGACCAGTCCGACGACGGAGCGCGCCACCTGCAGCCCGGGCCTGGCGGTCTTGAGCTCGGACCAACCGCCGGTCTGGCGCAGCAGGATGGCCAACGGCACCAGCGCGAAGAAGCTGCGGAAGAACAGCAACTGCACGATCGAATAGTCTGCGCTCAGCCACTTCACCACCGCGTCCATGCTCGAGAAGAGAGCAATCGAGACAGCGATGTTGGCGATGGCGGCGCTCGAATTGACCGGCTGCGCGCGAACGGCGGCGACAGACATCGGGAAGGCTCCTCGGGTGGGGGCGTGGCGGGAGTAGTGACGCAATGGCCCGCTCGGCACCAGCGCCGATCGCGCAGCCCAGACCTGCAAAATCAGCGTGCCCCCGGAGGCCCCTCGGTAACGAAATATTCGCTTATCCGCGGGCCTCGATCGCGCGCCAGAGGCGCTCGCTCGTCAGCGGCATGTCGAGATCGTCGATGCCGAGCGGGGCCAGCGCGTCGAGCACGGCGGAGACGATGGTCTGCGGTGCCGCGATGCAGCCCGCCTGGCCCGAGCCCTTGACGCCGAGCGCGTTGGCGCCGGTCGGGCGCTCCTCGAAATGCAGCTCGAAGGCCGGCAAGTCGAGAGCGCGGGGCAGCGCGTAGTCCATCATCGAGCCGCTCAAAAGTTGCGCCGAACCGGCCTCGTGGGCGACCACTTCTCCGATCGCCTGGCCGATCCCCTGGGTCACGCCGCCAAGCACTTGGCCCGCGGTCAGCCGCGGGTTCAGCAGGCGGCCGTAATCGTCGACCATGAGATAGCGCTCGATTCTCAGCACGCCGGTCTCGGGGTCGATCTCGACCTCGCAAACATGGCAGCCGCTCGGAAAGGTGATGGCCGCGCCTTCGATCATCGCGAAACTGTCCAGGCCCTCGCCGGCGCCGTCCGCCGCCATGCCCGGCTCGCGCGCCGCCGCCGCGACCTCGGGTAGCGAGACCGAGCGCTCGCTCGCCTCGACGCGGAAGCGCCCCTCGTCGAATTCGAGCGCTTCGGCGTCCGCTTGCAACAACTGTCCCGCCACGCGGCGCGCCTTCTCCAGCGCCATATCCATGGCCTTCATCAGCGCGCCGCCGCCCATGTGCATGGAGCGCGCGCCGCCGTGTCCGCTGCCGCGCCTGACCCGGGTGGTGTCGGCTTGAACGTAATCGAAGGCGTCGATCGGCAGGCCGAGCTTGGCCGAGGCGATCTGCGGGAAGGTGGTCTCGTGGCCCTGGCCGTTCGATTCGGTACCGAGCAGCAGCTCGATCCTGCCGTCGGCTCGAAACCTGATCTCGGCACCTTCGTCGGGAGCGCCGCGCGCGGTCTCCAGGAAGCCGGCCACGCCCATGCCCCGAAGACGCCCCCGTCCCGCCGCTGCCTGGCGCCGGGCCTCGAAGCCGTCTCGGTCGGCCAGCCGGACGGCGGCCTCGATGTTCGATCTGAAACCGCCGGAATCGATCTCGATGCCGAGCGCGGTGCGGTGCGGGAAGGCATCGATGACGTTCCGCAAACGCAGCGCCACGGGATCGAAACCGCAGCGCCTGGCGGCGGCGTCGATCAAGCGCTCGATGATGTAGTTCGCTTCCGGCTTGCCGGCGCCGCGATAGGCGTCGACCGGCACCGTATTGGTGAAGGCGCCACGGACGTCCATGAAGACGTTGTCGATCCGGTAGATGCCACCCATCGCCGTCGAAGCGGAATTGGTCGAGCTGCCCGGCCCGTTCGACGAGAGATAAGCGCCCAAGTTGGCGGTCATGGCGGCGGAAAGGGCCAGGAAGTTGCCGTCCGCGTCCAGCGCCAGTCGGGCGGAGCTGTGAATGTCCCGCCCGTAGGTGGCGCCCATGAACTCTTCGCCCCGCTCGGCCACCCATTTCACTGCTGAGCCGTGGCGCCGCGCGGCCCAGAGCACCAGCACCCATTCCGGGTAGACGAAGTTCTTCATGCCGAAGCCGCCGCCGACGTCGGGTGCCACGATGGCGACGCGGTCCTCGGGCAGCATGAAGACGGCCTCGGCCAGCTGCCGGCGGATCCCGTGCACGCCTTGCCCGGTGACGATCAGGGTGAAGACGCCTGTGTCCGGGTCGTAATCGCCAATGCCGGCCCTGGGTTCGAGCGGTACCGGCGAGACCCGGTTGTTGGCGATATCGAGCTCGACGACATGGGCGGCCTCGGCGATGACCCGCTCGACCGCCTCCCGGTCGCCCTTCTGAAAGCGGTAGGCGAGATTGCCTGGCGCCTCGCTCCAGATCTCCGGCGCGCCCGGCACCAGGGCATCGATGCCTTCGACCACGGCCGGCAAGGGTTCGTAGTCGACCTCGATCAGTTCCACCGCCTCGCGCGCGGCCTGGTGGCTCCGGGCGACGACGAAGGCCAGCGGATCGCCGACGTGGCGGACCCGCTCAGCCGCCAAGGCATGGCGTGGCGGCACCACCAAGGGGTCGACGCTGTCGATCGTGGCGACACAGGGCAGCGGCCCGATACCGTCGGCCTCGAGATCGGCCGCGGTATAGACGCCGACCACATCCGGATGTTCTGCCGCCGCCCCGGTGTCGATCGACCGGATCGTCGCGTGGCCGTACGGCGATCGCAGAACCGCTGCGTGCAATTGGCCTTCAATGTCGATGTCCGCCGTGTAGCGGCCCGCTCCGGTCAGGAACCGCCGGTCTTCGAGGCGTGGGATGGATTGACCCAGCACGGCATCGGTCATGGTCGGACTCCTCGCATGCGACTCGACAAACTGTGGACTTCGTAAACCTGGCTTCCATCGCATATTAAAGCGTTGGGTGGCGGCAGGTTAGTCCGGATCTCACGCCGAGACGGCTTCTATGACAAGTTGGCCAGTAGCGCCATCAGATCGCCGACCTCTCCGGGGGTGAGGGTTTCGAATCGCTGTGCCAGGGAAATGATGTCCGTCGCCCGCCGCTCCTCGATCCGAACCGCCAAGCAATCGCACACCTTCGCCAGATGCGCCTCGTCGCTGATCGGCCGTGCCCCCCAGCTGCCCGGCGGGCCGTCCGAGCGGGCCACGCATTCCCCGCCGCCGACCAGCCTGGCCCGTATCTCGACGTGCATCCGATCGAATCGACCCGGGATCTCGTCCCGCATGTCCAGATCGATCCGAGCCAGCATGTCTTCGACATCGGGCCGGAAGCGCCGCTCGTCCTCGAAGCTCGACATCGTCACGGCACCGTCCAAAAGCGCCACCGCGGCCGTATACTGCCAGCTGAACTTCCCGGCGAGGCCGTTTTCCGGGGCCCGCCGGTCGATATAGGGCATCACCGGCGTGATCAGCGTCACGGCCTCGATTTCGGAGGGGTCCGGCAGCTGTTCTCGGAGCGCCAATGCCGCCGCGATGGCGAAGTGGGTCCCGTATTGGCTGGGAAACATCTTGATGGCATAGCCCGGCTCGACGACCCGGAACGGTGGCCCGTAGTTCAAGAGCTGCTCCGCCTCGAAGCCTTCGTCGAACAAGCCTTCGATATAGCCCTTGTGGGCCTCGAAGATATCGGCGTTGCCGGTGAAGCCGCGCGCCGCCAGCATCGCCGCATCCAGCCCCATCGCTACCGCCAGACCGCAATTGGTCGACTTCGTCATGGTGCCCGCGTTCGCCAACAGGCTGCCGGTTCTGGAGGCGGCGATGCCGAGCGCGTTTCGGAGCTGGCCCTGGTCGAGGCCGAGCAGATCCCCGGCCGCCACCGCCGCGCCCATCGGTCCGACCTGACCCGGCGGATGGAAGCGCAATGCCTTGGGCTCGAACTGACCCGAGGCATTGCGGATCCAGCCTTGCATCTCGATCCCCTTGATCATCGCGACAAGCGCTTGGCGGCCATTGCATTCGAGCGCTTCCGCCAAGGCGAGAACGGCCGGCAGGGTCGTCGAGACCTGATGGTTGGCCGGGAGCCACATCGGCTCGAAGTCGAGGACGTGCATGCTGGCGCCGTTGACATAGGCCGCATTGACCGGAGAAGTCCGAAAGCCGAAGCCGATGACCGACGCCCGGGCCGCGCCGCCAAGCTCCTGCACATGCGCCGCCAGAATACCGGGCGCCGGCTCTAGCTTCGAGCCGGCCACGGCGACGGCGATCCCGTCCAGGAGCAGACGGCGGGCGGCGGCAATGGCGGCTTCGGAAACCGTATCGTCACCAGCGGCAACGATGCGTTCCACGAGAGATTTGGTGATGCCCATGGCTGTCCCTTGCGTACAAGTTGCGAATGCGCCGTCTCGTCGGTGCGAGATCGAGCGGGTGTCCGGTGTCGTCGCGGAATGCGACCTCGCGGCCCGGACAACTATCCCCGAAGACCCCGCACCGCCATCGTTACCGAGAACGAACCGCCTGCCCAGAGAGGCAGGTAGGTCATCTTTATTCCAGCACCCCCGGTGACGATGGGGTGGATGTCGTCGGGGCTTCGCGAAATCGGCCGCGTGTCCGTATCGGGCGCGGCCTCACCGGAGGCGAGCTTTCGTCCGGTCTCGAACAGGTACTCTTGCATGCGCTGCAAATCCCAGCCGTGCCCGCGGGCGAGCCGCGCCAGTTCGGGTGGCAGCAGAAAGAATTGCTCACCGCGATCCGGCCTGCGCGCGGCACCGGTGACGGCGATGGCGACGTTCATGGCGGCGGCGACGGGATGCAGAACCGACTCCGGTGAATCACCCCGGCCGCGGGGCAGAACCTCGGCCGTGCCCGACACGCCCAGTACCGTCACCGCGCTCGCGTCGGCGTCGAAACCCCGGCGGACGTGGAGCGGCGGGAAGCTGGCGTCGTCGCTCTCCGCGAAGCAGAAGGTATATTTGCCCGGCTGACCCATGGTCGCCATATCGCCGACGCTGGCGCGCGCACCGCCGATATTTCTCAGCACCAAGCTCACCGCGCGGCCGAGACAGGCGTTGGCGCGATTGCCCGGGCCAAGGCAATTCGTCGAAGCGTTGAGAGCGAGCGTTCGGGCCACCGGGCCATGCACGACGACGGCGACCGCCGGCGTGCCGGTCGTGGTCAGGACGCCGAGCAGGTTGAATCGAGGCTCCATACAGGCCTCGACCGCGGTCAACACGATCGGCAGTTCGGCGGGCCGGCAACCGGCAAGGACGCAATTGTAGGCGACCGTGGCCGGCGTCAAGTCGCCAAACAGCGGCGGTACCTGGCCATGGGACCGCTCGGGCGTGGCGATACCGGCCAGCATCTCGTCGAGGCGTCGGCGCGTCGGCGGCACCAACGGCAAGCCATCGCCCAGCCCGCGCGCTTCCAGGACGGCCTGGGCTTCTTCCCAAGCCATCGTCTCGGGAAAGACCGGTGGATCGCACGATACCCCCATGACCTCACCGTCAGATGTTGGCCACCCGCACGGAACAGGCCTCGGTAAAGCCGAACGGGGGAATGTAGGCGGAGTGCTTGCCAGGCCCACCCGCCACGAGAATGTGAATGTCCTCCGGCGACGGAGTCATGTGGTAGTGGTCGTCGACCAGCGGCCGGCCCATGCCGGCGTAGCTTTCCTGGTTGTCCTTCGAGACCCGCGAGACGTGGACCCGCGACTGCATGTCGAGGTGCTGTTGCATGTCGGGGATGGTCCAGCCGTCCCGATGCACCGTCGCGGCATGTTCCGGCCCGAAGACGATGAAATAGGGCGCGTTGCAATAGATCGTATTGGCGCCGACCTGGGATATCGTGCCGGCGATCGTCGTCAGGATACCTTCGCCGGTGGTGCTGCCGTGGTCGTTGACGTTGTGCGGCGCTTCCGCCGGAATAGCAGTGACGACGCTGTCGTCGGCATTGAAGCCGCGGCGCACATGGTGGGGCTCCCACGGGCTCTGCTCCTCGTTCTCGCCGAAGCAGAAGGCGTATTTCGCCGGCGACCCCTGGGTCGAGCGATCCATGATGCCGGGTTTGGCACCGCCGACGTTCAACAGAATAAGCTGCAACGCCCGGCCGATCGTCGCATTGGCCCGCCAGCCCTGACCGAAGCAGTTGCTGCCGCAGTTGATCTCGAGTTCCCGGCGAAGCGGCCCGTTGAGCAGCAGCATCGGCGCGCAGGAATGGGTCGTCGCCAGGGAGCCGTGTAGATTGTATTCCGGCGTCAGCACGGCACGCAGCGCGGCCAGGACGACGGGGAAGTATTCCGGCCGGCAGCCGGCCATGACGGCATTGGCGGCCAGGCTTTGCAGAGTTGGGATCACGCGGCGCGGCGAGACCGGCTGGAACGGCTCGTTGTCGCCATGACAGGTCGCGACGAATTTCCCGACCGCCGCTTCCGTCGGCACGACCAGTGGGAAACCGTCGCTCCAGCCTTGTTCCGTGGCGTACTCGTTCCACTGTTCGGGATCGAGGTCGTCGAGTTCGATGACCTCGCTCTCCGGGGCTTCTTTCATCTGCCGGCCCTCATCTTTCCAAGACGCCACGCCATGAACCGTACTCGCGATCAGACCCCGATCGCCTCTCTCAGGCCGGCCGACACCATCTCGATGCGTTCGGCCAGCTCCGCCGCGTTCAACCCACCGATCGGATGGTCCACGACGATCAGTCGCGGCACCACGTCGCGTGCCTTGGCCTGCGCCATCACCAGTGGAAGAAAAACCTTGGTCGTAACGACGAAGCTTTCAACGCCTCGCTTCTCGAGTTCGATGCTGTCATGGAAACTCCACGACGAGCAGGCGCCTCAATCCGCGAGAGCGAGCAGCGCCGCGCGGTACTTCAAGGCGACGTCGTCGATCATCTCCGGCGGCGCCGGCTGGGCCGGGCTGTCTTTATGGATGAAATCGACGTTATCGGTGGAACGGAAAGCGCTCATCCGTTCGCGGACACCTTCGAGCAATTCGAGGGCGTTCGGTTTCGAGTTCGAGAACAGGACGATCGGATCCTGGTGCCAGTCAACCGCCCGGGTCTCGTTCTGGCCATCGGTCGCCGCCGGATGGCCGAATGCTGGATTGACGATGCGCATGGGTGCTCTCCTCGCTGGCTGTCATACCTACGACAACCAATTGTGCGTCCAGGCAGGCCAAAATGTCCACGGCGCGGTCCGCGAGCATTTCAAAGTTCATCGACGACAATGACCCAACGCGGACATGGGCGTCACTACTTGATTGATCCAAATCAAGGACTCCTCACAACCGTTTGCGCAGGGTGCGATGGGGGCGCGCTTCGGTCATGGGGATTTCTCGATATCCCAGCCCAGAGATCGGCGCAGGCGAATTCTCATGGAGATCTGGGCCGGGAACACTTGGAAGCAATGGGCGATCTCGGACAGCAAGTTCGCGACGACGTTGATCGCGAAAACGTCGTCGGTGCCGCGCTTGTGGTCGGCGGTGGCATCGCCGGCATGCAGGCCTCGCTCGACCTCGCCGACGCCGGCTACAAGGTCTATCTGGTCGAGAAGAAGTCCGCCATCGGCGGCCATATGGCGCAGCTCGACAAGACCTTCCCGACCAACGATTGCGCCATGTGCACGATCTCGCCGAGACTGGTCGATGTCGGCCGGCACCTCAACGTCGAGCTATTGGTCGATTCCGAAGTCACCAACCTCGAAGGCGTGGCCGGCAATTTCAAGGCCACCGTCCGGAGCAATCCCCGTTTCATCGACCTCGAGAAGTGCAACGGTTGCGGCGAATGCGCGACGGTCTGCCCGGTGTCCCTCGACAACACCTTCGATGAAGGGCTGAGCCGCCGCCGCGCCGCCTACAAGCTCTATCCGCAAGCCACGCCGAACGGTTTCGCCATCGAAAAGCGCGGCGTCGCGCCCTGCCGCGACGCCTGCCCGACCGGACAACGGGCGCAAGGCTACATCGCGCTGATCGCCGCCGGCCGCTACGACGAAGCCTACAGAACGATTCGACAGGACAACCCCTTCCCGGCGATCTGCGGCCGCGTCTGCAACGCCGCCTGCGAGGACGCCTGCAGCAGGGGCCAGGTCGACGAGCCGGTCTCGATCCGGGCCCTCAAGCGCTTCGTGACCGACCGGGCCGAGGCCCGGCCACGGCTCGCACCCGGGCCCGCAGAACGGCGCTTCGACGAGCCCATCGCCATCGTCGGCGCCGGCCCGGCCGGCCTGACCGCGGCCCAGGACCTCTGCCTCGCCGGCTATCCCGTGACCGTCTTCGAGGCACTACCGGTGGCCGGCGGCATGCTCAGGGTGGGCATTCCCGAATATCGGCTGCCGGCCCGGATCATCGATGCCGAGATCCAGGACATTCTCGACCTCGGCGTCGAGCTGAAACTGAACACGCCGGTCGAGAGCCTGGACGAGCTCTTCGCCCAAGGCTTCAAGGCGGTGTTGATCGCCGTCGGCGCCCACGAAGGCATCCGTTTGCCGATCCCCGGCAACGACCTCGATCGCGTTCTGATCAATACCCCCTTCCTGCGCGACGTTCGCCTGCCCGAGGGCGATCCGGCGCGGCAAAGCGATCCGGCGGCAGAGGTCCGGGGCAAACGGGTGCTGGTGCTGGGCGGCGGCGATGTCGCCTGCGACGTGGCTCGGACGGCACTGCGGTTGGGAGCCAGCGAGGTCCACATGGCCTGCCTGGAATCACAGGCGGCGATGCCGGCGGGGAAGCGCGAACTGCTGGGTGCGCTCGAGGAAAGCATCGTCCTGCACGAAGGCCGCCATCCGCTGCGCCTCGTCGATGACGGCCAGGGCGGCGTCGCCGGCTTGGAATGCGAGCGGATTCACGGCTTCGACTTCGACGAGACGGGCCGGCCCATCGTCGACGCCGAGGTCGATTCCGTGCACATCCTCGACTGCGACGTCTTCGTCTTTTCGGTCGGCCAGAAGGCCGGCCTCGGTTTCCTGCCCGACGACGCGGGCGTCCGGCTGACGGCGGGCCGCACCGTCGCTATCGATCCCGCCACCTTCGCCACCAGCCGACCGGGAGTCTTCGCCGCCGGCGACAGCGTCAGTGGCACTGCTTTCGTCATCGAGGCCGTCGCCAACGGCCATCGTTCGGCCGCAACCATCGGCCGCTATCTGCGCGGCAAGCCGTTGCTGGCCGAGACGCCGGAGCAGCCCGTCGCGACGCTGGAGCGAAGCGACCTCGACCGCCGCGTGGCCAAGGGCGAGATCGAGATCAAGCCAGCGGAGGCGGTGCCGGAAGTGGCGATCGCCGCCCGGGCCGGCGGCTTCGCCGAAGTCGAGACCGGCTATGGCGAGGCGCAGGCGGTGGCCGAGGCCGAGCGCTGCCTCGCTTGCGGCGTCTGTTCGGAATGTCTGGCCTGCTCGTTCGCCTGCGGCGTCGACGCGATCTACCACGAGATGGTGGAGACGACGCGAGAGATCGATGTCGGCGCCGTGGTGCTGGCGCCCGGCTACCAGGTCTACCGGGCCGAGCTATCGGAGGAGTACGGCTTCGGCCGCTATCCGAACATCATCACCTCGTTGCAGCACGAACGCCTGCTTTCAGCCTCGGGCCCGACCAACGGCCACGTGCAGCGCCCATCGGATGGGCGGACGCCGCAGAAAATCGCCTTCCTGCAATGCGTCGGCTCACGCGATCAGGCGCACGACTACTGCTCGGCGGTCTGCTGCATGTATGCGGCCAAGCAAGCCATCATGGCGAAGGAACACGAGCCCGACACGGAGATCCGCATCTTCATGATGGACATGCGCTCTTTCTCCAAGGGGTACGAATCCTATTACCAGCAAGCACGGAAGAAGCACGGCGTCGGCTACACGCGCTGCCGCATCTCCTCGGTCAAGGAGGATCCGAAGTCGCGGGACCTGATCATCCGCTACCTCGACGGCGAGGCCGGGGGCACCGACCGGATCACCGAGGAAGTCTTCGACATGGTCGTCCTCTCGGTCGGCATGGAGATCTCGGAAAGCGTGCGCGAGCTCGGCCGCAAGCTCGACGTCGAGCTCGACGATTACGGCTTCTGCCAGACCGTCCAGTTCGATCCCTTGCAAACGAGCCGCGCCGGTATCTACGCCGTCGGACCCTTTCGCGAGCCCAAGGACATTGCCGAATCGCTGGTCGAAGCGAGCGGCGCCGCCGCCGCCGCCGGCGGCTTGTTGTCCGAGGCACGCTGGAGTCTGACCCGCGATGCCGAGTATCCCGAGGAGCGGGACATCAGCGAGGAAGAGGCCAGAATAGCCGTCTTCGTCTGTCACTGCGGCACCAACATCGCCGGCAACCTCGACGTGCCGGAGGTGGCTGATTACGCCAAGTCGCTGCCCGGCGTCGTTCACGCCGAGGACAACGTCTACGCCTGTTCGCAGGATTCGATCGCCCATATCGGCGAAACGGTAAAACGGATCGGCGCCAACCGCGTCGTCATCGCAAGCTGCACGCCGCTGACGCACGAGCCTCTCTTCCAATCGGTGATGCGCTCGGCCGGGCTCAATTCCTATCTCGTCGACATGGCCAATATCCGCAACCAGTGCTCCTGGGTGCATACGGGCGATTGGGACGGGGCCACGGCCAAGGCGAAGGATCTGGTCCGCATGTCGGCGGCCCGGACCTCGATGCTGGAACCGCTGGCGACCGACGAAATGCGGATCGAGAAGGCGGCGTTGGTGATCGGTGGCGGCGTCGCCGGCATGACGGCGGCACTGACGCTGGCCGGGCAAGGCTTCCCGGTTCATCTGCTGGAGCGCACGGCGGCGCTCGGCGGCAACCTCCGCCATCTGCATTTCGGCCTCCACGAGCATGGCATCGGCGCCGATCTCCGGCGGGACGGGCGCTATCTTTCGCCCCGGGAGTATCTCGGCGAGCTGGCGGCCGAGATCGAGGCGAGCCCGCTGATCACGTTGCACCTGGAGACCGAGCTCGGCGCCAGCACCGGCTTCATGGGCAACTTCTCGTCCTCGCTCAGACCTCTCGATGGAACCGGCGAGGCCATCGAGATAGACCACGGCATCACCATCCTGGCCATCGGCGGCGTCGAGTACCGGGGCGAGGAATACGGCTACGGCAGCGACCCGCGCATCACCACGCAGCAGCAGTTCGAGGGCGATCTGGCCGAACTCGCCGCCGGCCGGCTCGGCGACGAGCGAGCAGCCCCCGACGAGGTTTTGATGATCCAGTGCGTCGGTCCGGCCGAGCGCTATTGCGGTCGGATTTGTTGCACCTCCGCGCTGAAGAACGCCCTGACGCTGAAGCGCCTCCATCCCGAAAGCCGGATCACCGTCATCTACAAGGACATCCGGGCCTACGGCTTCAAGGAGCGGCTCTATACGGAAGCCCGCGAGGCCGGCATCGTTTTCGTCCGCTACGACGACGAGCGACCGCCGGAGGTAACGGTGGCGGGCGAGGCGGCGGCGCTCCGGGTCCGTGCTTACGAGCCGATCCTCGACCGCGATATCGAATTCAGGCCCGATCTGGTGGTGCTGTCGACGCCGGTGGTGCCCTCGCCGACGGCCGGGGAGGTGGCCCGGCGGCTCAAGGTGACAGTCGACATGGACGGCTTCTTCATGGAGGCCCATGCCAAGCTCCGGCCCATGGACTTCCTCTCCGAAGGCATCTTCATGGCCGGCATGGCGCATTATCCGAAGCTGCTCGACGAGACCATCGTCCACGCCAAGGCGGCGGCCTCGCGAGCAGCCACGGTGCTGGCGCACGACACCGTCACCACCGGCGGCAAGGTAGCCGAGGTCGACCAGGCCCTTTGCGTCGGCTGCCTGACTTGCGTGCGCACCTGCGCTTATGGCGCGCCCAGGATCCGGGCCGAACTCATGGGCGTCGGCGAGATACCGGGCGCCGCGTCGATCGAGTCGGCGCTTTGTCAAGGCTGCGGCCTCTGCGTCGCGGCCTGCCCCAACGGCGCCATCGATCTCAAGCATTTCACCAACGACCAGGTCATGGCCAAGGTGGGAGCCCTGTTCGACCACCATGCCGGGCACGGCTGCGGCAGGGTGGCGGGGTTCGAGCGATGAGCGAGCCTGGCTTCGAGCCCGAAGTGATTGCGTTTTGCTGTCAGCATTGCGCCTACGCCGCCGCCGACCTGGCCGGCGGGGCCCGGCTCAACTATCCCAAATCCCTCAAGATCGTGCAGCTTCCCTGCACCGGGCGGGTCGATATTCTGCATCTCCTGCGGACCTTCGAGGAGGGCGCCGACGGTGTTCTGGTGGCCGGTTGCCTGCCCGGGCGCTGTCATTATCTGAAGGGCAACCTCTATGGCCGGCAGCGGGTCGACCATGTGCGGGCCATGCTGGAGCAGATCGGCTTCGAAAGCGATCGCAGCCGCATGATCAACATCTCGGCCGCCATGGGCGCCAAGTTCGCCGAGCTGGCGAACGAGTTCGTCGAGCGGGTCCGCGAGCTCGGGCCTAACCCGCTGGCCTCGCTAACCCGGGCCACGGCCGAGCGCGAGCCAGCCCTGGAGTCGACGCCATGATCGTCGCCGAGCAGAAGCCGATCGCCGCCATCAAGAAGATGCTGGCGGGCAAGAAAAAAGTGCTGGCGGTCGGTTGCGGCACTTGCGTTACTGTCTGCATGGCCGGCGGCGCCAAGGAGGTCGGCGTGCTGGCCGCGTCGCTGCGAATGTCGACGGAACTCGACGGCGCTCCGGTCGAGGTCGACGAGACCATGGTGCAGCGCCAGTGCGAGAGCGAATATATCGAGCATCTGGGAGAACGGCTCCAGGACTACGACGCCGTGCTCTCGCTCGGTTGTGGCGTCGGCGTCCAGTCGCTGGCCCAGCAGTTCCCGGGAAGACGCATCCTACCGGCGCTCGACACGCTGTTCATGGGCATGCCGACCGAGCAGGGCGTCTGGGAAGAACGTTGCCAGGGTTGCGGCAACTGCGTCCTCCACGTCACCGGCGGCATCTGTCCGGTGAGCCGCTGTTCGAAGCAGCTCTTCAACGGCCCTTGCGGCGGCTCCCAGGGCGGTGCTTGCGAGATCGGCGAGGAGACGCCCTGCGCCTGGCAGATGGTCTGGGAGCGGATGGGCGAGTTGGGCCTGATCGAGGAATTGATGGAGCTGCAACCGCCCAAGGATTGGTCGACCAGCCGCGACGGCGGCCCCCGCCGCGTCGTCCGCGACGACTTGAGACTACCGCCCGACGACGACTATGGCGAGGAGGGCTGAGCGGATGAGCATCAACGAAGCCGCCGGCACGGTCGAAGACCGCGAGCCCGGGCGAGATGGCAAGTCCGGCTCGCTGCTGGAGCGCGTACTCCGGGCCGGCCACTTCGCCGTCACCGCCGAAATCGGCCCACCGAAGAGCTGGGACGCCGGCGTCATCCGCGAGAAGGCGGCCTACCTCCGGGGCTCTGTCGACGGCGTCAACATCACCGACAACCAGACCGCGATCGTGCGCATGAGTTCGATCGCCGCCGGCATCATCGCCCGCGAGGAAGGCCTGGAGCCGATCATCCAAATGACCTGCCGCGACCGCAATCGGCTGGGCATGCAGAGCGACCTGCTGGGCGCGGCGGCGCATGGCATCCGCAGCGTTCTCTGCCTCTCGGGCGATCATCAGTCGTTCGGCAACCATCCGGGTGCGAAGAACGTGCATGATATCGATTCCATGCAGCTGGTGCGCATGATCCAGGAGATGCGCGACGAGAACCGCTTCCAGTGCGGCGACGAGATCCCGGGTGGCGGCCCACCCTTCTTCATCGGCGCCGCCGCCAACCCCTTCGCGGGTCCACTGGACTGGCGGCCCTACCGGCTGGCCAAGAAGGCGGCCGCCGGGGCCGACTTCATCCAGACCCAACTGGTCTACGACATCCCGCAGTTCCGCCGATACATGGCGAAGGTGGTCGATCTCGGGATCCACGAAAAGGTCGCGATTCTGGCCGGCGTTGGCCCGCTGAAAAGTACCGGCATGGCCAAGTACATGCGCGACAAGGTGCCCGGCATGATGGTGCCGGACGATTGCGTCGCCCGCATGGAAGCGGCGGTCGCCGACATCGACAAGGCGGAGAAGCAAGCCCGCCAACAGGCCTGGCGGGCCGAAGGCATCGCGTTCTGCATCGAGCAGATCCAGGAGATCCGCGAGATCGAAGGCGTCGCCGGCGTCCACATCATGGCCATCGAATGGGAACAAGCGGTCCGGCCCCTGGTCGAGGGCAGCGGGCTGCTGCCCCGGCCCGAGGTCGCGGCGGCCTGAAGGAGAAGCGGGCCGATGGACGTAGCCGTCACCGACCTCTCGCCGGCCGCGGCCCCCTTGTCGCAAGCGGTGCTGGAGGCGATCGGCGAGAATGTCTATCGCTGCTATCAATGCGTCAAATGCACCGCCGGCTGCCCGCTTTCGGAGCAGTTCGATCTCAGGCCGAACCAGGTCATGCGCTCCGTTCAGCTGGGCCTGGCAGAGGTTCTGGAAAGCCGGGCCATCTGGCTCTGCGCCTCCTGCCACACCTGCGCCACGCGCTGCCCGCAGGGGATCGACGTCACCGGCGTCATGGATACGCTTCGCCATGAAAGCAAACGCCGCGGCATCGCCCCGGCGATGCCCGAGATCGACCGCTTCAACCAGCTCTTCCTCGCCAACATCAAGCGCTTCGGCCGGGTCTGGGAACTCGGCCTGATGGGGCTTTACAATTTGGCGATGCGCCGGCCGCTGAAGGATTCAGGGCTCGGCATCGAAATGCTGAAACGCGGCCGCTTTCGCTTCCTTCCCGGCTTCCACCGACCGGCCAGTACAGTGGTGAAGCAAGCGCGCGCCGAAAACGCCGTCGCCTATTTTCCCGGCTGTGCGCTGGACAGCAGCGCGGCCGAATACGACGCGACGGCTCGGGCCACGGCCAGGCACCTCGATATCGACCTGGTCGAGCCGCCGGGCTGGGTCTGTTGCGGCTCCAGCCCGGCCCATGCCACGGATCGCGACCTCGCCACGGTACTGCCGATGCGGACCATCGCCACGGTCGAGAGAATGGGCCTGGCCGAGATCACCTCGCCCTGCTCGTCCTGTTTCGCCCGCCTGAAGACGGCCGAGCACCGGGTCCGCCACGACGAACGCGCGGCCGGCCACGCGGAGACCGAGACCGGTTACGCCTACCAAGGTTCGGTCTCGGTCAAGCATCTCGTCGACACCTTGCTGGAAAAGGCCGGCCTGGCCCGCATCGAGGCCCGGGTCGAAAAGCCGCTCGCCGGCCTTCGGGTGGCTTGTTACTACGGCTGCCTGATCACCCGGCCGGCCAAGCTGACGGGCGACCCCCACCACGAGTACCCGGTCCAGATGGATATGCTGATGCGGGCCTTGGGGGCGGAGACGGTCGACTGGTCCAACAAGACCGAATGCTGCGGCAACTCGCTCGGCCTGACCCGGACCGAGGTTTCGATCGGGCTTTCGAAGAAGGTGATCGAAGACGCCCGGGCCAACGGCGCCGAGGCCATCGCCACCATGTGCCCGATGTGCCACTTCAACCTCGACGCCCGCCAGGGCGCCATGGGGTTGCAGGCGGCGACGCCGATCCTGCACGCGACGCAGCTGGCCCTGCTGGCCTTTGGCGAAGGGGCCCGGAAGGCCCAGTTGCACAAGAATCTCTCCGACCCCCGCCCGCTGCTGCGCGACAAGGGCCTACTCTGACGGGGCGGCTCAGACGGCGCTGAAGCCGCCGTCGACGGGGATGGTGACGCCGGTCAGGAAGCGGGCACCACTGGAGGCCAGGAAGAGGGCGGTGCCCGCCATGTCCTCGGGCTCGCCCCAGCGGCCCATCGGGGTCCGCTCCAGGATCGGGTCGGCGAGCTTCGGGTCGCCCTGCACCAGCTCGGTCAGGTTGGTCTTGATCCAGCCGGGCGCGATCGCGTTGACGCGAACCCCATGCACCGCCCAGGCGGCGGCGAGCGTCTTGGTCAGCTGCATCACCGCACCCTTGGAAGCGCCGTAGCCCGGCACCCGGGGGGCGGCGAAATAGCTCGTCATCGAGGCGATGTTGATGACCGAGCCCCGGCTCGCCTTCAGTTGCTCCAGTACCGCCCAGGCCATCCGGTAGCTGCCGTTCAGGTTGATGTCGATGACCTTCTCGAAGGCCTCCGGCTGCCAGGCGGCCTCGCCCCGGACCGTGTTGCCGGCGTTGTTGACCAGGACGTCGAGCCGCTCGAAGGAGCGCCCCAGCGCCGCGATCCCGTCGCCGTCCTCCATGTCGAGTTGGTGATAGGCCATATCCACGATGTCGGTCGAGTAGTCGCCGGCGCCGGCCCGGGTGCCGGTGATCGCCACCGTCGCCCCGGCATCGCGAAAGTCCCGCGCGATGGCGTTGCCGATGCCGTTGGAGCCGCCGGTGACCAGTACATGGGCGCCGAAATAGTCGAAGCTGACGGTGTCGCTCATCGGGGGAAGGTCTCCGTTGTGTCGGGTGAGTGGTGGATCAACTACACTTCGAATGGCCGCAGGAGGTGCAGACGTGGCAGTTCTCCTGCAGGATCATCGCCGGCAGGCTGCAGCGGGGGCAAGTCCGAAGCCGCGTCTGCGCCTCGGGCGGCGGCAATTCGCCGGCGACGGCTTGGCGCGGCGGGGCCTCGGGCAGCGCCGTCTCCGGGCCCTGGATGAAGCCGATCCGGCGCATGTGGGTCTCGATCACCTCGCCGATCGCGGCCAGCAGCGAGGGCACGTAGCGCCCGCCCATCCAATGGCCGCCGCGCGGATCGAACACCGCCTTCAACTCCTCGACGACGAAGCTGACATCACCGCCGCGGCGGAAGACGGCCGAGATCATCCGCGTCAGCGCCACCGTCCAGGCGTAATGCTCCATGTTCTTGGAGTTGATGAAGACCTCGAAGGGGCGGCGCCGGCCGTCCTGGACGATGTCGTTGATGGTGATGTAGATGGCGTGGTCGGATTCCGGCCAGTTGATCTTATAGGTGCTGCCGGGCAGCGCCTCGGGCCGGTCTAAGGGCTGCGTCAGGTGGATGACGCCGCCGGCCTCGTAGACATCCCGAGGCTTCGGTGCCGGCGCCTCCAGCGGCAATTCCGTCTGGCCCGTGGCCTCGGCGCCGTCCTTCGGCTTGGCCTCCAGCACCGCGCCGGTGATCTCGTTCGGGCGGTAGGCGGTGCAGCCCTTGCAGCCGGCCTCGTAGGCCAGCAGGTAGATCTCCTTGAAGTCGTCGAAGGAGATCTCCTCCGGGCAGTTGATGGTCTTGGAGATCGAGCTGTCGACGTATTTCTGCGCCGCCGCCTGCATCGCCACGTGATCGCCGGGGCCGAGCGATTGGGCGTCGACGAAATAGTCGGGCAGCTGCGCCGCCTCCCCGAAGCGGCTTCGGTAGAGGCGATAGGCGTAGTCGGTGACCGGCTCTTCCTTGCGGCTGCCGTCGGGCATCAGCACGTAGCGGCTGTAGGCGAAGGAGAAGACGGGCTCGATGCCGCTGGAGACGTTGTCGGCCAGGATCGAGATCGTGCCGGTCGGCGCCACCGAGGTCAGCAGCGCGTTCCGGATGCCATGGCGGCGGATCGCTTCGCGGACCTCGTCGTCGAGCCCGGCAATGGTCTCGCCGGCCAGGAACTTCGCTTCGTCGTAGAGCGGAAAGGCACCCTTCTCGGCCGCCAGCCCGGCACTGGCGAGATAAGCGGCGCGTTGGATCGCCCGCATCCAGCACTCGGTCAGCTCCAGCGCCCGGGCGCTGCCATAGCGGGCCCGGCAGAAGATCAAGGCGTCCGCCAGGCCGGTGACGCCCAGGCCGATCCGCCGCTTGGCTTGCGCTTCCTGGCGCTGGCGCTCCAGGGGGAAGCGCGAGACGTCGATGGCGTTGTCCAGCATCCGGACGGCGCTGCCGACCACGCGGGCCAGCGCGGTCTCGTCGATCGCCGCCTCCGCCTCGAACGGCGCCTCGACCAACCGGGCCAGATTGATCGAGCCCAGCAGGCAGGCGCCATAGGGCGGCAACGGCTGTTCTCCGCAAGGATTAGTTGCATTAATTTGCTCGCAATAGTACAAATTATTGCTGCGGTTGATGCGGTCGATGAAGATCACGCCGGGCTCGGCATAGCCGTAGGTGGCGCGCATGATCTGGTCCCAGAGATCGCGTGCGCGGACCGTCTTGGAGGTGCTGCCCTCGAACTGCAGGTCCCAGGATTGGTCGCCCAGCACCGCTTCCATGAAGCCGTCGGTGACCAGCACCGAAAGATTGAACATGCGCAGGCGGCCCGGGTCTTGCTTCGCCTCGATGAAGGCTTCGATGTCGGGGTGGTCGCACCTGCGCGTCCCCATCATGGCGCCCCGGCGGTGGCCGGCGCTCATGATGGTGCGGCACATCGCGTCCCAGACATCCATGAAGGTGAGCGGCCCCGAAGCGTCGGCGCCGACGCCCCGGACCGCCGCGCCCTTGGGGCGGAGCGTCGAGAAATCGTAACCGATGCCACCGCCCTGCTGCATCGTCAGGGCGGCTTCCTTCAGGTGCTCGAAGATGCCAGCCATATCGTCCGGCACGGTGCCCATGACGAAACAGTTGAAGAGGGTGACGCGCCGCTCGGTGCCGGCCCCGGCGAGGATCCGGCCGGCGGGGAGGAACTTGAAATCCTCCAGCGCTTCGTTGAATTCAGCCCGCCAGCGTTCCGGCTCATCCTCGGCCGCCGCCAAGGTGTCGGCGACGCGGCGCCAGCTGTCCTCGATGGTGCCATCGAGCGGCGTGCCGTCCGCCCCCTTGGAGCGGTACTTCATGTCCCAGATCTGCTGCGAGATCGGCGTCACGGTGGGCATGGAAACTCCTAGCGCGCGAGGCGACCGGCAATCTTATGAAAGCCTGGCCGGCGCGTCAATGTTCTTGAAACGTACCAGAATATGAGACATTTATCCACAGGCAATCGATAGGTAACTAATTGATTTAAATGAATTCATAGAATCAATCCCCAAAGCTATCCCTATGTGGATGAAACTTCCCCCGGCGCCAGCGCCGGCTCGGCCCCGGCTTCCGCTTCCAGGCGGGCCGTGGCGGTCTCGATGCGCTCTTCCAGCTCGGCCATGAAGGTCCGGCGTTCGATGCCGGGCGGGATCGGCTCCAGGTATTCCAGAACGATGGTGCCGGGGCGTCTCAAGAAACCGCGCCGGGGCCAGAAGAGGCCCGAATTCAGCGCCACCGGCACCACTGGCGCACGGGTGCCACGATAAAGTGCCGCGACCCCCGGCAGATAGGGCACCTCGCCGGCCGGGCTTCCGGGCCGGGTCCGGGTGCCTTGCGGGAAGACCACGATCGGCCGGCCCTCGGCGAAGGCGGCGCGGGCTTGGGCCACCATCTCCCGCATCGCCTTGCTGCCGCCTTGGCGGTCGATCGCGATCATCCGCGACTTCCGGCAATAGCCGCCGTAGATCGGGATCTTCAAAAGCTCCGCCTTCATGACAACGGCCGGGTCGTCGACGATCAGGTGCCAGATCAGGGTGTCCCAGGCGGATTGGTGCTTCGACGCGATGATGACGCCGCCCGCCGGCAGGTGTTCCTGGCCGCGGACCTCGTAGTCGATCCCGGCCAGCCAGCGCAACAGCCGCGTCACATGCCGGGCCCAGCGCCGCTGGCCGCTGACGATGACGTGGTGCGGCTGCCAGAGACCCGGAATGTAGGCCAGCACGATCAGCGTCGTCCAAAGGTAGAAGGCGAGGTTGAAGGCGGTCGAGCGAAGCATCAGCATGGTTCGGACCGCGCCTCAGCCGCGCCCGAACAAACGGATGCCGAGCAGGCTGTAGAGGTATTTGTTGAACTCGACCGCCAACAGCCGCGCGGTGCCGGGATAGCGCCACCACTCGCCGGTCTTGACGTGTGCGGGAAAGACCGGATTGGCGACGACTTCGAGGTCGGCCAGGGCGCTTCGAAACAGCAGCAGGCTGCGCGGCATGTGATAGCCGGCGGTGACCAGGCGCAGGCTCCGGTGGCCGGCCTCGCGCATCCAACGCGCGGTCTCTACGGCGTTGCCGACGGTGTCGGAGGCCTGGTGCCCGACGGTGACGCAGCAGTCGAACTTGGCGCCGCCGGCCCCGGCGCGGCGCTGCAAGGCGGCCCGGGTCGTCGCCCGGTCGACGCCGGAGACCAGAAGCTGTCCCGCCTTGCCCGCGATCAATAGCTCCAGGCCGACGTCGAGCCGTTCGGCGCCACCGGTGAGGACGACGATGGCGTCGGTCTCTCCCACCGGATCGTCCACGAACGTCGGCAGTTGAGCGACGAAATAGAGGAAACCGCCGAGCCAGAGGCAAAGAACGGCGCCGAGGCCGAGCCCGATCCAGGCGCCTGCTCGGACGGCGGTAGTGCGCGCATTCCCTCTGGCCATGCCCTACTTCGTCCCTCCACCGCCGTCGAGTCCGGCCGCAGGGCCGGATAATAGCCCAATCGCGACTATTCCGCAGCCTCCAGGGCCGCTTCTAAGGCATCCGCCCCAGCGCCCGCAACACGGTCAGCCGTGCCGTCAGAAGCGCGATGGCGCCGCTTATCGGCGGTACCAGCGCCATGATCGCGAGGCCACCGGTGGGGAACGAAACCCTCGGTATCAGCGGCGTCTCGATCGCGGTCGCCAGGTGCGCCAGCGCGAACAGTGTTATCGCGCTCAGCGCCAGGCCGATCAAGCCGCCCCGAACGCCCATAAAGAAGGCATGGTTCTGGAATTCACGAGCGACGAAGGCGTCGGTGGCACCTATCTGGTGCAACAGCGCCACCACCCGCTCGTGCGCCGCGAGGGCGGCCCGAACCGCGAAGATCACCTCCATCGCCATCGCCAGCGCGATCAGCACGACGATCGCGGCCGCCAACAACTGTACGCTCCGCGCCAATCGGATCAGCTGCTCGAGCCAGGACCGGTGATCGTCGAGGCGGACGCCGGGGACGGCGGCATCAAGACGGCGGGCCAGCGCGGCGAAGTCGATCGCATGTTCGGGATCGAGCTCGACATCGATCAACCGCGGCACCGGTAGATCGCCGAGCGGCGTCTCGGGCCCCAGCCACGGCTCCAACAGCGCCGCCATCTCGGCATCGCCCAGGACCCGGACCTCGCGAACGCCGGCGGTGGCGCGCAAGGCCTCGACGGTCTTGGCGATCGAATCATCCGAGCCACCGGTTTCGCCGGCCGGAACCTCGATCGTGAGATTGCCTTCGAGGCCGGTCCGCCAGCTCTGCATGGCGCCATCGAGCGCGATCGTGCCGGCGATGGCGAGGCTCGCTAAAAAGGCCATCACCGCGACGACCCAGGGCAGAAAGCGCCCGGCCCCTTCGTCGTCGGGAATCAGTCTGGGCGACCGTGCCACCGGGCTGCTCCCGGGCCTCAGGGCCGTCTGACGAGGGTGCCGCCCTTGATCGCCATCCTGGGATAGGCGAAGGGCTCGAGGAGGGCGCGGTTGTGGGTCGCCACAACCACCGTGGTGCCGGTCTTGTTCAACTCCTCGAACAGATGCATCAGCCGAAAGCCAATCGAATCGTCGACGTTTCCCGTCGGCTCGTCGGCGATCAGAAGGCTGGGCTGGGTGACCACCGCGCGGCAGATCGCGACCCGCTGCTGCTCGCCGCCCGAAAGCGTCGAAGGAGGATCGTCGATTCGATCGCCAAGGCCGACCCAATCGAGCAAGTCCGTCACGTTCTCGCCGTTCCGCCGCCGCCCGCCGGCGATCCTGAGCGGCAGGGATACGTTCTCGCGCACGCTCAGGTGGTCGAGCAGACGAAAGTCCTGAAAGACAATTCCGATTCGCCGCCGCAAGCTCGGCAGATCGACGCGCGCGGTAGTTGCGATGTCATGGCCGAAAAGTGTAATCAAGCCGCGCGAGGGTCTGAGCGCGAGCGACAGCAGTCTCAGCAGCGACGACTTGCCGGCGCCGCTCGGCCCCAGCAGGAAATGGAAGGAGCCGGGCTCGAGGTGAAGGGTGATGTCGCGCAGAACCTCGGGGCCGAGGCCATAGCGCATGCCAACGTTCTCGAAACGGACCAATCGACCGCGACCTTCGCTGATGCTGGCGCTGATGCTGGCACTGATGCCGGCGCCAATGCTATGGTCGGAAGCATGCCACGGCCCCCCTCGATCGTCCAGCGATGGCGCCGCAGCGGTTCGGACGGACGGCTTGTTAAGTATCCAACCAAGGCCTTTAAGATTGACGCCGTGATGATGGGCGCTTCGGTATGATTCTGACCTGCCCCTCCTGTTCCATACGATACCTCGTCAACGATCGGGCGCTCGGCGCCCAGGGACGAGTCGTTCGCTGCGCGCGCTGTGGTCACAGCTGGTTCGAGGAACCGCCCGCCGCGGCCGACCTGGCTGCGGCTCCCGCGCGGCCGATCGAGCCCGAGGCTGCCGACGACGCTGTTTTCCCGCCGGAGATAGACGATGCGCCGCCGCCGGTACGCGGCCCGCAACGGGTTCGGCCGATGCCGCCGGGCTCCAACCTGCCGGCACTGCCGGGCGCGGTGGGGCGAGGCCGCGGCTGGATCGGCTGGGTCGCGCTGGTCGTCGTATTGATCGGCGGTTTCGTCGGTGGCATCGGCTGGCGCGACCAGATCGTCGCCTACTGGCCGCCGGCCCTGCAGCTCTACGCGTTGGCCGAGCTGCCGGTCGTGATCGCGCCCCGGCTCGCCTTCGAGTTCCGCAACATCGGCCACGATCAGGCCGTCGAGGAGGGCCAGAAGGTGTTCAAGATTACAGGCGAGGTCGTCAACGTCGGCACTGCGGCGCAGCGCGTGCCCCGGCTTCGAGTAGCGATCAGCGACGAGAACGAGAAAGAGTTGTCGCACTGGACCGTGATCATGCCGCCCCGGAAGCTGACGCCGGGCGATGTGGCGCCGTTCACCGCCCGCTTGCCGAATCCGCCGGCGAACTTGAGAAACTATTCCATCGGCTTCTACGACGAGGGGTAGCGTATTGTCCAAGCAGACGCGACCGCCGGCGCGCGTCGAGATCCTGTTCTCCGCGGCCGAGATCCAGGCCCGCGTCGAGGCCTTGGCGGATTCTATCGCGGCCGGGCTCGGGCCGGAACCGATGCTGGTCGCCGTCCTCAAGGGCAGCTTCGTCTTCACCGCCGATTTGTTGCGCGCGCTGCATCACCATGGCGCCCATCCGCAGATCGACTTTCTGACCTTGGCCAGCTATGGCGCCGGCACCGAAAGCCGGGGCGAGGTCGAGGTGGTGCGCGATATCGCCGACGACGTCGCCGGCCGCGACGTCTTGCTGATCGACGATATCCTCGAATCGGGACGCACCCTGGCCTTCGCCAAGCGACTCCTGCTGGAGCGGGGCGCCGCCCGGGTTCGGCTTTGCGTGCTGTTGGAGAAGCCCGGCAAGCGCGCCGCGAAGATCGAGGCCGACCATGTCGGTTTCGCGATCCCCGACCGCTTCGTCGTCGGCTACGGCCTCGATTACGCGCATTTCTATCGTGAATTACCCTATATTGGCGTCATCGAGCAGAGTTGAGAGGCGGCATGGCGCGAATCCTGGTGGCGGAAGATGACGAGTCGGTGCGGGCCTTCGTGGTCCGGGCGATGCAGCTGCAGGGGCACGAGGTCGTGCAGGCGGCGGACGGCGCCTGGCATTGGAGGCGCTGCGCACCAATTCTTTCGATCTGCTATTGACCGACATCGCCATGCCGGTGATGGATGGCATCCAGCTCGCCCTCAACGTGGCCCGCGACTATCCCGAACTCAGAATTCTGATGATGTCGGGCTATGCCGAGGAGCGCCGCCGCGCCCACAACCTCGAAACACTGATCCACGAGGTGGTGGCGAAGCCGTTCTCGCTGGATGAGATCACCCAGGCGGTGGAGACGGCGCTCTCTTGACGGACGCTTCCAGCCTCCAATTCCTGACCGAAGATCGGGTGCCGGCGGGCCCCGGCGATCTGGTGGCGCGGGAGGCCTGGTTCGGCCGTCTGGTCGCCGCCTTGGTTTTGTTGGGGGCCGGCGTCGCGGTGCCGATCGTGGTCTACCAAGGCGTCCTCTATTCCAGCCCGCTCCGCTTCGAGTTCTCCTTCGAGGCGGCGATCGGCCTGATCGGCTACGGCATCGGCGGTTTGATGGCGCTGGTCATGACGCTGGTCGGCTTGTTGGGCGGTTGGGGCTTTCTCACCAACGCGATGGCGGCCTGGCGGCGGAGCAACTGGACCCTCCGCGCCGGCCCGGACGGCCTCTACCTGAAGCTTCGCGGCTACACCGACTTCCGCCTCGCCGCCGATGACGAGATCGTCGCCTTCATCCCCCGGCGCCAGGTGCGCTGGCTCAGGCTGCACGACGAGCGGGCCCGCCGGATCGGCAACCGCGACGCCGAAGAACGCCGGCGCTGGGTGAGCACCTTCCTGCCCGGCGTCACCATGAAGGCCAAGGGCATCGCCCTCACCGTCCGGGAGCCGGACCTGCTGCGCCTCGACTGGCGCACCAAGCGGACCGTTCTGGTACCGAAACTATCGACGGCGCGCGGCTCTCTCGCCCGCCACTACCGTTTCGCCGAGGACGTCGAGGCCGAGCAGGTACCGCTCCAGGCGCTCGACCGCGCCGCCCAGGAAAGCCGCCTCCTCGAAATGGTCCGCCACGGCAACGCCATCGACGCCACCATCCTGGCCCAAGGCCTCTACGGCTTCACCACGACCGAGGCGAAGAAGTTCTTGGAGGAGTTGGAGGGGGAGTAGCGGCTAGCCCGCATTTCTCACCCTCCCGACGCCCTGCGTCGTCCGCCGCCGAGGCGATCCGCCAGGAGAAGGCGCGAAAGCGTTGCGGGACAACGGTGAGCGCCTTCGACGCCGTGGGCGACCGGCGGCGGGCGACCCTTCGGGCGCCGTCTGGCCACCGACAGGGCAGGAGCGGCGCGCCGCGCGATGCGGGGCATCGGGCAAGCGCCGCGACGCACCCTGTCGGTGGCCAGACGGCGCGCAGGGCATCGCGAGGGTGAGAAATGCGGGCTAGAACCGCCGCAGCAGCCTATCGATGTAGTCGCGTTCGGCGGGCGGGCGTTGCTGGTCGCCGGCGCGGCGGCGGAGTTCGTCCAGGATCTCGCGGGCCCGTTGCAGGTCGGCCTTGCCCGGCAGCTCGACGGTCGAGGTGTCCATGCCGCCCCGCGCCGCCGGCCGGCCGAGCGGGTCCTCGTCCCAGGGGCCGCCCGGCAGATCCTGCTGGCCCTGGCCCTGGCCGAGGCGACGCGCCATCTCCTGGGCCAGGCCGCGCAGGCCCTCGGCCATCTGGTCGATGGCCCGGCCCTGGCTTTCGGTGGCCGGCCCCGGCCGGCCTTGGCCGAGGGATTCGCGGGCGCCGCGCATCTCCCGCTCGGCCCGGCCGAGCGGCCCCGGGATCTCGCCCATCTGCTCGCCCAACTGACGCATGATCTCGCCCAGGCGGCGGCGCATCGCCTCTTGTTCGGCGCGCATGCCGTCCATGCCTTGGGTCGGCGGCCGGCCCTGTCGGCGTCCCTCCTTGCCCTCGCCCGGCCGGCGGCCTTTTTGCGATTCGCGGAAGGTGCGGTCGAGCAGGCGTTGCTGGTCGCGCATCAGATCGCCGAGTTCACGCATCGCCTGCTCGGCGCCGCGCAGCTCGGGCGGCATCGCGGTCATCGGCCCGGCGCGCAGGTTTTCCAGCATCGCCTGCAGTTGGCGCAGCATCTCGCGGGCCGCGTCGCGGGCGCCGAGGCGCGACAATTCACGGGCCCGCTCCAGCATCTCGCGAAGTTGCTCGGCCTCGACGCTACGCGCCTCGGGGTCCGGCGGCGGCGGCTGCTGGCCCGCCTCGGCCTGGCGCTGGGCGTGCTCCGCCAGGGCCTGCAGATAGCGCTGCATCGCTTCCTGCAGCTTGTCCATCAAACGCTCGATCTCCGCGTCCGGGGCGCCCTCCGCCAACGCCTGCATCAAGTCCCGCTGGATCTCGCGCAGCTCGCGCTCGGCCAGCGAGAGGCGGCCGTCCTCGACCCGGAGCGCCAGGTCCCAGAGCAGTGGGACGAGGTCGTCGAGGGCGTTCTCGCGGCGGTCGAAGCGCAGCCGGGAGGCGGCCAGGCCGAGGCCGAGGTAGACCACGATGTCGTGCTGGTAGGTGTCGGGCTGGGAGGCGATGGCACCGAGCGCCAGGGCGATGATGCCACGGCGGCTGTCGTCGCGGACCAGGTTCTTGCGCTGTTCGATGATGGCGCGGGCGACCGGGTGGCGGAAGGCCCGCTCGGGCAGGGTGAAATCGAGGGCGCCGCTGCGACCCTCCTGGCCGGCGCTGTCGGTCGCGACCAGGTCGATGCCGACATCCATGCCGGCCCAGGGGTGCGGCGTCAGATCGTGGAAGCTGGCCTCCGCCGCTTCCCGAACGCCGGGCGCCGGCAGTGCCAGCGGCCGCTCCAAAACCTCGCCGGCGTCGCCGTCGAGGCGGCGGAACTCGACCCGGGCGGCGGCCAGGCCATAGTCGTCGGCGGCGGTGAAATCTAACCGGAGGGCGCCGCGCTGGCTCGCCGTCGGTGGCTGCACCAGCGCGATCAGGGGCGGTGCGTCGGGCACCATCTCGATCGCCCAGTCGGCCAGCGTGCGCTCTTCCTGGGCGATTTTGAGCCGCTTGCCGGCGCTGATCTCCAACTCGAGCTCGTGGTTCAGGGCATCGACGCTTTCGAAGGCGGTGCCCCGCCCGTCGAGATCCGCCAGCGGCTGGCCGCGGCCGCCGTAGACCCGGGCCAGCAGGGTGCTGCCGACGGGCACCCGATAGGGCCCCCCGGCATCGGCTTGCAGTTGCCGCGGCGGCCGGCCGGTATAGTCGGGCGGGTTGATCCAAGCGTCCAGGCGAGCCGGTACCGCCGGGGCGCCGGCGAAGTCAGGGACCAGGGCGCCGGCCAGCCGCACCCCGGCCTCGCCGCCACCGACGGCGAGGCCGATGACCAGTCCCAGAAAGACAACGGCGCGCAAGGCGTAGACGTCGCGCCGACCGAGGCCCGGCCGGGGCCAGCCGATCCGGAGCCGGCTAACGGCCTTGCGCATGGCCTCGACATGGGCCCGCCAGAGCGCCCGGGTGCCGGCATCGGCGGTCGGGCTCAGCTTGTCCTCCAATACCGCCAGCGGCCGGTGCCGGAGGTCGCTTTCACGCTCGAGACGGCGGCGGGCCTCGCCCTGGGTCGGGGCCTCGAAAGCGCGGACGCCCCGATAGAGAGCGACCGCGAACGCAGCCGCGAAAAGCAGCAGCAAGGTCAGATGCCACCAACCACCGAGTGCTGTCGGCAATCCCATCAAGGCCAGCGCCAGAAAGCCGACGCCGGTGCCGACCGCGGGCCAGGCGGCGGGCCAGAGCCGCTCCCACAATAGCGCCAGCCAGGCCAGGCCTTGGCGCCGCGCGATCCGGTTCTCGAACTCGTTCAAGCGGCTCCCCTGGCGTCCTCGCCGTCCGCATCGTCGAGCCAGGGCGGTAGGTTGTCGCGGGCGATCAGCTCCTCGATGCTCTGGCGGCGGCGGATCACGGCGAAGCGGTCGCCCTTGACCAGAACCTCGGGCGCCAGCGGTCGGCTGTTGTAGGTCGAGGCCATCACCGCGGCATAGGCGCCCGCGTCGCCGATCGAGATCAAATCGTCGGGAGCCAACGGTGCCGCCTGGCGCTGATGCGCCAGCACGTCGCCGCTTTCGCAGATCGGCCCCGCGAAGGTGGCCGGCGCCATGACGGCGCCCGGACCCGGCGCGACGACCGGCAGGATATCGTGCCAGGCCTCGTAGAGCGCCGGCCGGATCAGGTCGTTCATCGCCGCGTCCAGGATCACGAAGCGCTGCCCCTCGTCCTTGATGTGGACGACCCGGCTCAGCAGGATGCCGGCGTTGCCGATTAGATAGCGGCCGGGCTCGAAAACGAGCCGCAGGCCCAGCTCGCCAACGGTGCGGCGGACCACCCGGGCATAGGCCTCCGGCTCTGGTGGCGTCTCGTCCTTGTAGTTGATGCCGAGGCCGCCGCCGAGGTCGAGGTGGCGAATATCGTGCCCGGCCTGGCGTAGCGTCCGGACCAACTCGGCCACCCGTCGGAAAGCCGCCTCGAAGGGTGCCAACGAAGTCAGCTGCGAGCCGATATGGACCGCCACGCCCTCGACCCGAAGCCCGGGCAGGCTGGCCGCCAGTTCGTAGATCTCCGGCGCCCGCTCCCAGCCGATGCCGAACTTGTCCTGGCGCCGGCCGGTCGAGATCTTGTCGTGCGTCTTCGCGTCGACATCGGGGTTGACGCGGACCGCGATGGCGACGCTGGCGTCCTTGGCCGCGGCGATCCGGCTCAACAGGCGAAGCTCGGACTCGCTCTCGACGCTGAACATCAGGATACCGGCATCGATCGCCGGCGCCATCTCCGCCGCGGTCTTGCCGACGCCGGCGAAGACGATGCGGTCGGCCGGCACGCCGGCGGCGAGCGCCTGGCGAAGCTCGCCCAGCGAGACCACGTCGGCGCCGGCACCGCGCGCGGCGAAAGTTCGGATGACGGCAAGGTTCGAATTCGCCTTCAAGGCATAGCAGACCAAGGTATCCATGCCGGCGAGGGCTTGCTGGAAGGCGGCCAGCCGGGTCTCCATCGCCCCACTCGAATACACGTAGGCGGGGGTGCCCACCGCCTCCGCGATCCGCGTCAGCGCCACCTCCTCCACGCTGAGAATGCCGTCGCGATATGCAATCGGTTCCATCATCTAACGCGTCCCACGTTTCGGCTTCTTTTTCTCTTCTTCGCGCCCCGGACGCTCCAGCGCGCCCCTGCGACCACAGGCCGCCAAGGTCGGCGAAAGGATCAACAAACCCAACAACCAGCGCCGCGTCAGCCGAGCCGCCGGCGCATCGCCTGGATCTCCGCCCGGACGCACTCGGGCGCGGTGCCGCCCAGGCTCTGGCGGCTCCTGACCGAGGCCTCGACGGTCAGTACCTCGAAGACCTCGGCCGTGATCGTGGCCTCGATCGCCTGCAGGTCTTCGAGCGCCAGCGCCGCCAACTCGCATCGCCGCTCCTCCGCCAGCCGAACGATCCGGCCGGTGACGTGGTGCGCCTCGCGAAAGGGCATGCCGGCGACCCGCACCAGCCAGTCCGCGAGGTCGGTGGCGGTAGCATAGCCGGCGCCCGCGGCCCGCACCATAACCTCGGCGTCGACCTTCAGGTCGGCGATCATGCCGGCCATCGCCGGCACCGTCAGCGCCAGGGTATCGGCGGCCTCGAAGACTGGCTCCTTGTCTTCCTGCATGTCCTTGGAATAGGTCATCGGCAGGCCCTTCATGACGATCAGCAACGCATTCAAGTCGCCGATCACCCGGCCCGCCTTGCCCCTGACCAGCTCGGCCGCGTCCGGGTTCTTCTTCTGCGGCATGATCGACGAGCCGGTGGAGAAGGCGTCGCCAAGCCGTGCGAAACCGAACTGGGCCGACGACCAGATCACCAGCTCTTCCGCCAACCGCGAGAGATGCACCGAGAGGATCGCCGCCAAGCCCAGATACTCGAGCGCGAAATCCCGATCCGAGACGGCGTCGAGCGAGTTCCGCATCGGCCCGGCGAAGCCGAGCGCCGCCGCCGTCGCCTCCCGGTCGATCGGAAACGAGGTGCCGGCCAGCGCCGCCGCGCCCAGCGGGCATTCGTTGAGGCGCCGCCGGCAGTCGGCGAGCCGGCCGCGGTCGCGCCCGATCATCTCGACATAGGCCATCAGGTGATGGCCGAAGGTCACCGGCTGCGCCGATTGCAGGTGCGTGAAGCCGGGCATCACGGTCTCGACATGGCTCTCGGCGGTCTCGAGCAGGACCCGCTGCAGCCCCTCCAGATCCCGGTCCAGGGCATCGAGGGCGTCCCGGACCCAGAGCCGGAAGTCGGTGGCGACCTGGTCGTTGCGCGAACGCGCCGTATGCAGCCGCCCCGCCGGCTCGCCGATCAGCTCGGCCAGACGGGCCTCCACGTGCATGTGGATGTCTTCCAGCTCGGCCGTGAAGGCGAACTCGCCGGCTTCGATCTCGGCCTCGATCCGGTCCAGCCCCTTCAAGATCTCGTGACCGTCCCGGCTCTTGAGAATGCCTTGCGTCATGAGCATGTTACAATGTGCGCGGCTGCCGGCGAGGTCTTGCCGGTAGAGACGCTGGTCGAAGTCGATCGAGGCGTTGATCCGGGCCATGATTTCGGCCGGTCCGGTCTGAAAGCGGCCGCCCCAAAGCGCGTTCGAGGCGGCGGCGTCCGTCGTGTCTGCGTCGTTCGGATCGTCGGTCATCGTCTTGCTCCGCTGGGTTGGCTCGGGTTGCGTCGGAAAATGCCCAATTTCGCTTCAAAAATCACTTGTCTTCTGGGCTTGGCGATCTTTTTCGCCGTCCAGCCGCCGGCCCGGGCCGAGGTGCCGGCCGAGTTGGTGACCGGCGCGATGGCCAACTTCGCGGTCAAGAAATCGCCTGTGCCCGCGCCCGAAATAGACTTCGTCGACGGTGCCGGCAAGGCTTTGTCGCTGGCGGCGTTTCGCGGCAAGGTCGTGGTCCTCAACTTCTGGGCCACCTGGTGCGCGCCCTGTCGGCGCGAGATGCCGGACCTCGACCACTTGCAGGCGACCTACGGCGGCGCCGATTTCGCGGTCGTCGCCCTTTCCGCCGACCGCAAGGGCCCGACCGTGATCCCCCCTTTCTATAAAGAAGCCGGCGTTCGCCACCTCGCCGTCTACAACGACAAGAGCATGAAGTCGAACCGGGCCTTCCGCGTCATCGGGCTGCCGACGACGGTGCTGTTGGACCGCCAGGGCCGCGAGGTCGGCCGCCTGATCGGCCCGGCCGAATGGGCCGCGCCCGAGGCGCTGCGGCTGATCGAGCACCTGATCGCCGAGCCTGCCGCCGACGGTTGAGGCCGCGCGTCGACAGGTTCTCGATTGACTTGGCGCCATGTGGGAGCGTCAAGAATTTCGAAGTCAAAATGTCGATGACGAGCCCATCCATAGCCACAAATTGCGATTGCTCCAAGGTGTTCACTTATACTTATTCTCAATGATCGATATGGTATGTTCGTATCATAGCGTATCGAGTTTCGAAGCACAGAACGATGGTAAGAAGAAACACGTCCGATCTATATGCCGTCGGCCTTGGCGCGATCCTTACCTTGGCAATCTTCATGATGGATCTGGCGATGCCGCTCGGCATCGCGGGCGGCGTGCCTTACATCGCGCCGGTGCTGATCGCCTCCTGGGCCTCCGAGCGTCGTTACATTCTCGTCTTCGCGACCGTCGGATCGGTGCTCACCGGCGTCGGCTTCGTCGTCTCGCCGGAGGGCGGATTTCTTTGGATGGTGATCACCAACCGTGTCTTGGCGGTTCTCGCCATCTGGGTGGCGGCGGCATTGGCCTATGGGCGCAAAGGGACGGAGCGCGCGCTACGGCAACGGACGGAATCGCTGGGGTTGCTTCAAACGGTCGCGATCGCGGCTAACGAGACGACCGATCTCGAAGCCGTGATCAAGACTTGCGTCGACGAGGTTTGCACCTTTACGGGCTGGCCGGTCGGGCACGCCTACATGCCCGACGAGGAAGACGGCGAGTTTCTTCTTCCCACGGGCTATTGGTACTTGGACGATCCCGAGGGCTATGAAAACCTTCGGCGGGCCACCAGCGCGACCCGCCTGGCACACGGCGAAGGCTTGCCGGGACGGGTGCTGGCCAGCCGCCGGCCCGAATGGATCATCGATATCGCAAAGGATATGAACTTTCCCCGCGGCCAAATGGCGCGAGACCTGGGCGTCAGAGCCGCCTTCGCCTTTCCGATCTTCATCGGCAGGGACGCCGTCGCCGTCCTGGAGTTCTTCTCGAATCGGGTCGCCGAGCCCGACGCGCATATCCTCGACATCATGAGCCAGATCGGCATTCATCTCGGCCGCGTCATCAAGCGCAGCAGGGCCGAACAGACCCTGCGCGACAGCGAGGAAAAGTTCAGGAATCTGATCGAAGGGTCGCGCCAAGGCTTCATAATCGCTTCCAGGGATCGCAAGATCCTGTTCTGCAATCAGGCGGCGGCCGATATATACGGCTATGGTTCGCCGGACGAAGTCGTGGCGATCTCCGACACCTTCGACCTGATCGCCCCGCACGAACATGAACGGGTCGGCGAATTTCGCAAGTGCCGCTTGCGTGGCGGCGACTTGCCGCCAGTCATCGAATTCGAAGGCGTCCGGAAGGACGGCGGAAGCGTCCATATCCAAGCCGTGCAGCGGATCTTGCTTTGGGAAGGCGAAGCCGCGATCCAATACGCAATCATCGACATCAGCCGGCAAAAACGCATGGAGCAACAGCTCGGCCAAGCGCAGAAAATGGAAGCGGTGGGGCAACTCACCGGCGGCGTCGCGCATGATTTCAACAACCTCTTGGCCATCATCCAAGGCAATACGTCGCTTCTCGACCGCAAGCTCGGAGCGAAGCATGAGTTCGAGGAACTGACGGCACCAATCCTGCGGGCGGCGAAACGGGGCGCCGAGTTGACCCATCGCATGCTCGCCTTCTCGCGTCGCCAGCCGCTCGACGTCACGGCCGTCGATGTGAACGAGTTGTTGGGCAACATGTTGGAGCTGTTGCGACGCAGCCTGGCCGAGGAAATCGAGATCGAGTTCGCGCCCGGGGCGGGCCTCTGGTCCTGCCTCGTCGATCCGGGCCAGCTCGAGCAGACGGTCCTCAATCTGGCGATCAATGCTCGCGACGCCATGCCGGACGGCGGGCGGCTCGTCATCGAGTCCGCCAATGTGACGCTCAGCACAGACGATGAAACGCGGCACGTGGAAGCCGCGTCCGGCGACTATGTGATGGTCAAGGTAGCGGATAGCGGCGTCGGCATTCCCGCCGAGCAATTGGATCGAATATTCGAGCCCTTCTTCACGACCAAGGACGTGGGCAAGGGCACCGGCCTCGGCCTGAGCATGATCTATGGTTTCGTCAAGCAGTCGGGCGGCGATGTCGCGGTCGATTCCGAGATCGGCGTCGGCACGACATTCCGGCTCTATCTACCACGCGCGGTCGAGAGCATTCGGGTCTTGGACGACACGGCCATGGAAGCCGCCGTGTCGCCGGCTCGGGGCGAGACGATATTGCTGGTGGAGGACGATGCCGACGTTCGGGCGATGACGGTGATGACACTGCGGCACCTCGGCTACCAGGTGCTCGTCGCCGACGATGGTCACACGGGCTTGGCGCTGCTGTCGAACAATGCTGGCGTCGACATGCTGCTGACGGACGTGCTGCTCCCCGACGGCTTCAACGGCCAGCAACTGGCGAGCGCGGCGTGGACGGAAAGACCATCACTCAAGGTGCTTTTCATGTCCGGATACGCCCGCGACGCCATCGTCGAACAAGGCCGACTAGGAGCAGATGTGCCGTTGTTGGCGAAACCGTTCGATCCGACCGAACTCGCGCGGCGGGTTCGCGAGGTGCTGGACGCGGATTGCCGCCAGCCGAACCGAACGATGCGAGCGGCGGCCCTCACGCCGGCGGCAGTTTCTCCAACTCTTCCTCCAGCTCGGGCAGGATCTTGAAGAGGTCGCCGACCAGGCCGAAGTCGGCGACCTGGAAGATCGGTGCCTCCTCGTCCTTGTTGATGGCGACGATCACCTTGCTGTCCTTCATCCCGGCCAAGTGCTGGATCGCGCCGGAGATTCCGACCGCGACGTAAAGCTCGGGCGCCACCACCTTGCCGGTCTGACCGACCTGGAACTCGTTCGGCACGTAGCCGGCGTCGACCGCGGCCCGGCTGGCGCCGACGGCGGCGCCCAGCTTGTCGGCGACGGCGTAGATCAGCGGAAAGTTGTCGCCCGACTGCATGCCGCGGCCGCCCGAGACCACGATCCGGGCCGAGGTCAGCTCGGGCCGTTCGTTGGCCGAGACCTCCTGGCCGACGAAGCGCGAGATGCCGGGGTCGCCGGCACCGTCGACCGCCTCGATCGGGGCGCCGCCGCCTTCCATCTCCGCCTTGGCGAAGGCGGTGGTGCGCACGGTGATCACCTTCAAGGGGTCGGAGGACTGTACCGTCGCCATGGCGTTGCCGGCATAGATCGGCCGGACGAAGGTATCCGCGCTCTGGACCTCGACGATCTCGGAGATCTGGCTGACGTCCCGCAGGGCGGCGAGGCGCGGCATGAAGTTCTTGCCATCGGTATTGGCGACCGCGAGGATCGCGCCATAGCCGTCGGCGAGGCCGGCCAGCAGGGCCGCCATCGGTTCGGCCAGCATTTCGGCATAATGGGCCGCGTCGGCCAGCAACACCTTGGTGACGCCCTCGATTTTTGCCGCGGCTTCGGCGGCGGCGGCGCAATCGCTGCCGGCGACCAGCACATGGACATCCGAATCCAATGCCGCCGCGGCGGTAACGACGCTCGCTGTTCCGGGTCGGATCTCGGCGTTGTCGTGATCGGCTACCACCAGGACCGCCATCAGATCACTCCCACTTCGTTTCTGAGTTTGTCCACCAGCTCGGCCACGTTCTCGACCTTGACGCCGGCCTCGCGCTTCGCCGGCTCCTCGACCTTGAGAACCGTCAGTCGGGGCGCGATGTCGACGCCGAGGTCTTCCGGCGTTTTCTCGTCGATCGGCTTCTTCTTCGCCTTCATGATGTTGGGCAGCGAGGCGTAGCGCGGCTCGTTCAGGCGCAAATCGGTGCTGACCACCGTCGGCATGTCGAGCAACACCGTCTGCAGGCCACCGTCGACCTCGCGGGTAACCGCAAGCTTGCCGTCCTGGATCTCCAGCTTGGAAGCGAAGGTGCCCTGCGGCCAGCCCAAAAGCGCGGCCAGCATCTGGCCGGTCTGGTTGCAATCGTCGTCGATCGCCTGCTTGCCGAGGATCACCAATTCGGGGGCTTCCTCGGCGACCACGGCGGCCAGGATCTTGGCGACGTGCAAGGGCTCCAGCGCCGCTTCCGTCTTCACCAGGATGCCGCGGTCGGCCCCCATCGCCAGCGCCGTTCGGATGGTTTCCTGACACTGCTGGACGCCGATCGAGACGGCGACGATTTCGGTGACCGTGCCCGCCTCCCGCATGCGCAGCGCCTCTTCGACGGCGATTTCGTCGAAAGGGTTCATCGACATCTTGACGTTATTGAGATCGATCCCCGTCTGGTCGGCCTTGACCCGGGCCTTGACGTTGTAATCGATCACCCGCTTGACCGGTACGAGGACCTTCATCGTTGTTTCCTGCTCCAAATGAAAGCTGGCGCGGCCGCGCCGACGGTCCGAATCGACGCCGCGCGACGGCACCATGCATCGTCGGCATAATGCGGGCGCAAACTAGGCATAGCCTTGATGGCTGTCAATCAATCCGGTGTCGAAGGTATCGCCTCGCGACAAGATGCTAGTGTGGGGTCGTTTACGGGCTGGCCGAGCGGAGTTCTTGGGCTCGGGTCCAGCGGCGACTAGAATCGATCGGAGTGCCACGCTGGGTCGGCGAGTGGCTGCGCACGGACGGTGAATGGGGACGCGGTGAAACAGCCGGAAGAGATGCCTCTTCGAACCAGTGGCGTCGTGCGTCGGGGCGGCAATCCGCTGGTGCCGCTGCTGCTCGTCCTCGTCCTCGTCGCTCTTGGCGCTGCCTGGTGGCTGCTGGGCAGCTTCGAGAACAAGGAAGGCGCCGAGATCGATGCGCCGGAAAAGGCGGTCAATCGGCAAGCCGAGCCGAAGCGACCGGAAAGGCGAGCCAGACAGCAGCCGGACCGCGAGGAATCGGAGATTGCGGCCGAGCGAGAGACGGATCGCGTAGATTTGCCGATCACGGCCGAGCCGGAAACGGACGAGAGCGAGCCGGAGATTCCGACCGACAAGAAGCCCGTCGACGAGGTGCCGCCGAGGGACGATGCGGGCGAGGCCGTCACCCGCGACTTCGCCAAGAGCCTCGCCCTCTTCAAGGCCGCCGCCGAGCAGGGCGACGCCCAGGGCCAGTACTATCTCGGGCATGCCTACCTTACCGGCTCCGGTGTCGAGGCCGATCCGGTGGAGGCGCTGGCCTGGTTCATTCAAGCCGCCGCTCGGGACCATGCCGAGGCCTTGGCGGAGCGGGACAAGGGCATGGCCGCTCTCGGTGGGAACGACCGGATTCGCGCCGTCAATCGGGCCAAAATGCTGGGCCCGATCGTTCCGGCCGGCTGGCTCCGCGACCCCGAAAGCGGTACCGCCGTCTGGCTACCGTCCTGGTTTCGCTACGGCACCTTCGATCTGAAGCTCGACGTAACGGCACGGGACGGCTTGGCCGAGGGCGAGGGGAAGGCGATCCTCACCTCGCACCAACCGGGCAATTCCGATCGCACATTCGAAGGGCTCTTCCGTGGCGGATATTTTCTTGGCGATGCAGGTCGCCAGCGTCCCTTCGAGATGTTGCCGACCGATAGCTATCTGGTCAGCCTGCCGACAAGTGACAAGACCGGTTTCGAGGAAGTGTCGTTCTGGTTGCAAAACGAATTCGGGGTGCGGATTGCGGTCGAGATTTGCCACGTCCCGACCAATCGGACGCCGGGCCTTCTCGCCGTCGTGCCCGAGATCTTTCCAGTCTTGGACGAAGCGGCCGTGACGGCTCTGCTGCGCGAGGCCTGGCGCCTTTATGCCAGCTTTTGTCCCAAGAACGAGTACGCCAAGATCGACGTCGTATCGACGGCACACCAACGCGTCATCGACCGTGGCGACACCACGTTCCAGCCGTTGTTGGCCAAGGCCATCTCTATGCCACCGGTCCGGACAAGCTCGGCATCAACCAGTACCGCAATTTTGCCGCCGAGGCGGAGAAGCAACGCCGGCGCATCGAAGCGGAAAAGCACGAGGCCGAGGCCCGCCGGGAGAAGCAGCGCAGGGACGCGGCGGCGGCGGCCGCTCGGGGCACCCTCGAGGTTCGTGGCCTTCGCCTCGGGATGACCTTGGCCGAGGTGTGGGGTCTCTTCGAAGACGAGAGCGCCGAGTGGCGACCGCCATGGTCGCCGACACGGAAGCTGCCGCCCTACGCCGCTTTCACGCAAGGGATTCGCCTCAACGACGGCGCCCGGATCGAGGCCACCTTTACCTCGCCGGTCAACGGCTCGGTGCTCTATGTCTTCCTCTACGAGCAGCACCTGCGCGACGGACCGAGTGTCGAGACGCTGCTGGCGGACCTAAAGGCCAGATACGGGCAGCCGGACGATATCTATGGTTCGGGTCACTATTGGAACTACAACCTGGTGAGCCGGATGCAAGACACGCTTGGCGCCTTCATGCGTGTCCACTACCGAACCGACCATGAGGACCCACGCAAGGTCGCCTACTTGCGCCTGGTCATCAACGACGCCGGCCTTGGCAGGCATGACGAGCGCGCGGCGGCCCATGCGCGACGAGAGGCCAAACGCCTCGAGTTCGAGAAAGGCAAGTCGGACAAGATCAAGTTCTGATCGGTCCGCCTGACCTCAGCGATTGGCGCCGGGCACCCAGAGGACGTCTCGGGCGCCGTCGTCGTTCAAATGACGGCCCAGCACGAAGAGGTGATCCGAAAGCCGATTGACGTATTGCAGGGCTGCCGCCGAGACCGGTTCCACAGCGGCCAGCTCCGCCATCAAACGCTCGGCGCGGCGGACCACGGTGCGGGCCAGGTGCAGTTCGGCCGCGGCCGGCGTGCCACCCGGCAGAATGAAGGATTCGAGCGGCCCCAGCCGGGCGTTCATGGCGTCGATTTCGCTCTCCAGCCGGTCCACTTGCGCCGCCGTCACGCGCAATGCGCCCTCGCTCTTGGCGCCGTCGTCCGGGGTCGCCAGGTCGGCGCCGAGGTCGAAGAGGTCGTTTTGGATCCGGCCCAGCATGGCGTCGGCCTCGTCCATCGTCTGCAGCCGCGCCAGACCGACCACCGCGTTGGCCTCGTCGACGGTGCCATAGGCCGTAATGCGGAGGTCGTGTTTGGCCACCCGGCGACCGTCGCCGAGGCTGGTCTCGCCCCGATCGCCGCCGCGCGTGTAGATTTTCGTCAGTCGGACCATGCGCCGCCGTCACTCCCAGCCATACTTCGACAACATGAAGAGCACGATGATCGCCAGCGCCGCGAACTGCAGGCCGACGCGCCACCGCATCAGCTTGTTCGAGCGCAAGCTCGCGCCGGCGCCGCCCCTGGCCATGTTGACGATACCGAAGAGCAGCACGCCCGCGATCGCGACCAGCGCGAAACCCAGCAGATAGGACAACAGCTCTTGCATGGAACAGCTCCCGTAGCTCAGTCATGACCCGGCCCGGCGTCGAGGTCAAGCCGGCACTGAAGAGCCTCGCCCCGGGCCCGCGCAACAGGGTTGACACGATCTTCATTACCTTTTTTGCAGAACGGGTGAAAGCGGCTCGAATCGGCTGAATTCTCCGCATTTCTGGTGGCTCGCTGGCGACTCTTGGCGCCTTGTTTTCAACCCGGATCATGAATCGTGACGGCCATCACTTCTATTCCCGAAAGCGCTACCCATATGTCTTAATGTAAGCGGTGGAGAGCCACCCCGGCAGATCCTGGATACCCGTCCGGAGCCGAGAAACGAGTTTGAGTTTGTAGCGAGCTTGGCGCCGGTTTTCCCCCCTCCCGCCGGCGCCCTCCCGACCCGGCCATCGCCAGATGGCCGGGTCGAGCTGTTTTGGGACCCACATCATCGGCCTCGACTTAGCCGCCCTTGCGCCCTATGCTCGGCCCATGTCGACGGACTGGACATACCGTGGGGCGATGGCCCCGGGAATCGGGCGAATTACGGGCCCGACCGCGTTTCGTGGTCGGGATACCGTTTTTGCGTCGTTCGATTCCTCATGGAAGTTCAGCCGTCATGACCAATCCCCTAGCTGATACCGCCAGCACTCGGCCGTCGCCGGCCCAGGCGGCGGGTCTCTGCCACTTCTCCGTCCGCGCCGCCGCCGATTCCTCGGTGCTGTCCCGCGTCGTGGAGCTTTTCGCCTTGCGCGATCTGTTGCCCGAACGCATCCGGTGCGAGCGTCGAGCGGACGATGCCGGCGTCGCCATCGATCTCGAAGTCCGAGGCCTCACCGTGCAACAGGCCGACCATCTGGCGTGTCGCATGCGGACTTTTCCGGCGGTGACCGGCGTCTTGCTGCATCGCCAGTGAGGGGCGTGGTCTCAGCCGAGACCGACGAGACGGCGGACTTGCCCGGGCGCGGTGCCGTCTTCCCTGAGGGCGGCGAGCGTCGCCGCCCGGTCGCGCTTGGCGAGCCGGCGGCCGGCCGGGTCCTGCAGCAGGGCATGGTGATGGTAGTCGGGGGTGACGTAGCCGAGCAGCGCTTGCAGCAGCCGATGCACGTCGGTCGCCGGCAGCAGGTCCTCGCCCCGGGTCACCAAGGTCACGCCCTGCAGATGGTCGTCGACGGTTACCGCCAGGTGGTAGCTGGTCGGCATTTCCTTGCGGGCGAGTACGACGTCGCCGAGGCGTTCGGGCAGCGCCCGGATCTCGCCCCGGCCGGCATCCCGCCAGAGCAGCGGGCCGGCGGCGAGGGCCATCGCCCGGGCGACGTCGAGACGCAGCGCGAAGGGCTGGCCGGCGGCCTGCCGGGCCGCCGTCTCGTCGTCCGAGAGGGCCCGGCAGGTGCCGGGATAGAGCGGGCCCTCGGGTCCGTGCGGCGCGGTTGGGCTTCGCCTGATCTCCTCGGCTATTTCCTTGCGGGTGCAGAAGCAAGGGTAGACGACGCCCATTCCCCGCAGTCGGTCGAGGGCGGCGGCATAGTCGTCGAAATGATCCGACTGGCGGCGCACCGGGGTCTCCCAGACGAGACCCAGCCATTCGAGATCGCGCAGTATGGCGGCTTCGAACTCGGGCCGGGCGCGGCCCTGGTCGATATCCTCGATGCGGAGCAGAAAACGGCCGCCGGCGCGCCGCGCCGCCGCCTCGGCGAAGAGTGCGGCATAGGCGTGTCCGAGGTGCAAAAGACCGTTTGGGCTTGGCGCGAAGCGGGTCACCACCATAGCATCGGATGTGCGCGCGCCGGCCGCCGTTGTCAATAAGATCGAAAGGAGAGGTCAGGGCATGGCAGAGAACGAGATCAGGGTTCTGGTGGTCGGCAGCGGGGTGATGGGCAGCGGCATCGCCCGCAGCTTCGCCGCCGCCGGCATCGCCACCGGCGTGATGAGCCGCAACCCGCAAGCGGTCGAGGGCCTGGACCCGGCGGTCGCCCTGCTGGGCGATTTGCCCGAGACGGCGCCCGAGTTGATCATCGAGTCGGTGCCCGAGGTGATCGAGTTCAAGACCGAGCTGTATCAGCGCGTCGAGGCGCGCTATGCCGGCCGGCCGGTGCTCGCCTCCAACACCTCGGGTCTCTCGTTGCAGGCGTTGGCGGACGGCCTGGCCCACCCCGAGCGCTTTTGCGGCATTCACTATTTCCAGCCCGCCGACATAGCGCCGATGGTCGAGCTGGCCCGGGTGGCCGAGACCACGGAGGCGACGATGCGGACCGCGGTCTCGCTGATCGAGGCCTCGGGCAAGATGACCGTAATCCTCGACCAGCCGGTGCCCGGCCTGCTGATCAACCGCCTGCAGCACGCGATCCTGAACGAGGCCTACCGTCTGATCGAGGCCGGCATCGCCACCGCGGTCGACGTCGACCGCGCCGCCAAGCACATGCTGGGCCCCCGGATGTGCGTCACCGGCCTGATCGAGCAGAAGGACCTCTCCGGCATCGACACCCATGCCCGAGCCCAGGCGGCGATCGTGCCGCATCTCTACCACGAGGCCGAGCCGAGCCGGGTGGTGATGGACAAACTCGATCGCAACCAGTTGGGCATCAAGACCGGGACCGGCTTCTACGATTGGCGCCAGATGGACGTGCCCGGCTATCAGGCCTGGTCGACCGGCCTGCTGACCCGATTGATCGAATTCATCGAGGCAGAACGCCGGGCCCCGCCGCCGGCCTTCGACGATGGCGACTGACAAGGCCAAGCAGGCCCGGGCCCGGCGGCTCTTGAAGCGGGGCGTGGTGGCGCTTTCCGCGTCCGACCCCGACCTGGCGCGGATATCGGCCGCGCACGGCCTGCCACCGACCCGGGTGCGACCCGAGAGCTTCCAGACCCTATTCAAGGTGATCGTCCAACAGCAGGTCTCGCTGGCCTCCGGCGCCGCCATCTGGCGTCGTTTGGAAGCCGGCCTGGACGGCGCTTCGGTGGCCGCGGTCGGCCGGGCCAGCGCCGACGACCTGCGCGCCATGGGGCTGACCCGGCAGAAGGCACGCTACGCACACGCCCTGGCCGAGGCGGTACTCGACGGCGGGCTCGATCTCGCCGGCTTGAACCAGCTCGACGACGAGGCGGCGATCGCGGCACTGACTTCGGTCTTGGGCATCGGCCGTTGGACCGCCGAGATCTACCTGTTGTCGGCGCTGCAGCGCCCCGACGTCTGGCCGGCGGCCGATCTGGTCTTGATGGTGGCGGCGGGCGAGGTCAAGGGCTTGGAATCGCGACCCGATGCCAAACTGTTGGCCCGGATGGCGGAGCCTTGGCGACCCTGGCGGGCCATCGCGGCGCGCTTGCTTTGGCACTACTATCGCCACGCACGGGGCCGCGATGCCGGGCTTTAGTGGACAGAAGGGGGATGCATTGAACAACCTCGCAGAAATCGACGGACCCCGGGTGGCACCGGCCTCTGGCGGGCCGGCGCGCCAGTTGGTCATTCTGCTGCACGGCTACGGCGCCGACGGCCAGGACCTGATCGGCTTGGCACCCCACTTCGCCCGGGTTTTGCCCGAAGCGGCCTTCGTCGCACCCGACGGGCCCGAAGCCTGCGCCGGGCAGCCCTTCGGCCGGCAATGGTGGGGTATCGAGAGCTTCGGCCGCCAGGAACGTTTCCTCGGCACGCTGGCCGCCGCCCCCGTGCTCGGCGCCTTCATCGATGCCGAGCTAGCGCAGCATAACCTCGACGAAAGCCGGCTGGTGTTGGTCGGCTTCTCCCAAGGAACGATGATGGCGCTCCACGTCGGCCCCCGGCGGCAGCGTCGCTTGGCCGGCATCGTCGGCTATTCGGGTGCCTTGGTGGCGCCCGAGCGGTTGGCCGGCGAGGCCCGAAGCACGCCGCCAGTGCTGCTGGTGCATGGCGACCGCGACGAGCTGGTGCCGGCGGAATCGACACTGGAGGCAGCGGAAGCGCTGGCCGGCGCCGGCATCGAGGTGGCGTGGCATTTCAGCCCCGGCCAGGGCCACACCATCGCCCCCGACGGCCTGCGACTCGGCACCGAATTCCTGACCCGCACCCTCGGTGGCGACGGCCAGGTGCCATAGATATAGTGGATGGCCCGGCGGGCGACGCACCGTATCTGGTATTTTTCCTGGCATTGACGTCGGTCGGGTGACAAAATCGGCCGGCCGCACCGGTTTTCATGCCGAGGCGGCACCAACAAGGGTGGCCCATGAGCCTCGCGATCAATGCCAATCCGGCCCTGGTGCTGAACGCCGATTATCGGCCGCTCAGCTATTTCCCGCTGTCGACTTGGCAATGGCAGGACACCGTCAAGGCGGTGTTCCTGGACCGCGTCGACGTGCTGTCGGAATACGACCGGTTGGTCCGCTCGCCCGGCTTCCAGATGCGGCTGCCGAGCGTGATCGCGCTTAGGACCTACGTGCTGCCGGCCAAATACCCGGCCTTCACGCGCTTCAACTTGTTCCTGCGCGACCGTTTCTCCTGTCAATATTGCGGCGCCGGCGACGATCTCACCTTCGACCACATCCTGCCTCGCAGTCAGGGCGGCCGCACCACCTGGGAGAACGTCACGACGGCTTGTGCGCCTTGCAACCTCCGGAAGGGCGGGCGGACGCCGCGCGAGAGTGGCATGCATCCGCACATCGGGCCGGAGCGGCCCACCGTCTTCGAACTGCACGACCACGGCCGCGCCTTCCCGCCCAACTTCCTGCACGACAGCTGGCGCGACTACCTCTACTGGGACACCGAGCTGGAGCCCTGAGCCGGCGCTGCTACCGGCGTCGTGCCGCGAGCAGCATCCAGAGCGCCAACAGGCCAGCGACGGGGGGGCCCGCGAACGACACCCAGACCGGCACCACGAAGCCACCGACGGTGATCTCGAAACCGGTAGTGAGCCGTATCACGTGGCAGACGGCGCCGGCGGCGAAGATGATGGCGGCCGTGTAGAGGGCGGCTTTCTGCATCGCGAACCTCCTTCCGTCGAGGACGGAACCATGCTGGACAAGCGGAATCATATAGGGCCGCCGCGTTGCCGCATTGATATGCGTCAGGTCGAAATTCCGCGCCCGCCCCGCTTCAAACCCGTTCCGAGAGCCAAATGGCGAGGCGGGTGCCGGCGCGGATCGCGCGGCCGAGCGGGCGGTGGCCGAGGGCGCGTTCGGCCTCGTGCCGGAGCGCGGTCTCCCGGTGTTGGACCTCGTCGGCACGGAAGGCCTCGATGGTCTCTTTCAAGCTCGCCTCGTCGTCGCCCAGCCGCTCCGCCTGGCGGCCGTAGTGGCGCTCGATCTCCGTCTCCACGGCGGCGGTGCAGAGCATGGCGTGGCGCTCGCTCAGCAATGCCGTGCCGGCGCCGAGCAGGAAGCCCGCCGCCCGCCACAGCGGCGTCAACGCGGTCGGGCGGACCCCGCGCGCGACCAGGATTCGGTTGAAGCGCTCCAGGTGCTCGGCCTCGAGAGCCGCCATCTCCTCGACGACTTCGCGGCTTCGGCCCTCGCCCAGCACCGCCAATTGTCCGGCGTAGATCCGGGTGGCGCCGAACTCGCCGGCCTGGTCGACCCTGAGCATCGCCCCGATCCGGGCCTCGGGCTTGGCGTCGCCGGGTAGCGTCGGTCGCCGGCGTGGCTGGGTCATGGCAGCTCTCTCCGTCGCCGGCCGGCCACGGCCAGGGCGAATGCCGCCAACAGGGCGGAGGCGATGGTGTTGTAGGCGGCCATGGAAAGGCCGAACAGCGACCAGGCGACCTCGTCGCAGCGGACCAGCGGTGCCGCCAGGATTTGCGCCTTCATTTCCGCCAGCGTCGTCGCCCCGCTGGCGCCGGTGCACTCGGCCGTGCCCTGCCACCAGTGCTGCTCGACCCCGACGTGGTAGAAGGCGATTGCCGAATTGGCGATGAAGACCAGGCCGGCCAGCGCCAACAGCCAGCGGGGAGAGCGGCCGCTTCGGACCAACAACAGCGCCCCGGCGGCGATGGCGATGGCGATGGCGAAGGGCCAGCGCTGATAGATGCAGAGGACGCAGGGCTCCAGCCCGAAGAGATACTGGGCGGTGAAGGCCGAGCCCAAGGCGCCCGCGCTGGCGATCAGGATCGCGAGTGGCGCCGTTCCCGGCCTGTCGAGGATCGCGAGCATGCCTGTGGTATAGGCCGCCCGACGCGACGGCGACAAGGGTATTGCCGGTCACGATCGCACGACCGGCCGGCGTCTTGTTCGCATTCCCGACATTCAGTAACGTTTTCGCTCATCCACCGCTCGACAGACCGAAAGATTTCCGATGGCCCAGGACCTTCGCTCCTATCTCGATCTCGTCAGAGGCAAGAACCCGGCCGACGTGGTGACTGTCGCGAAAGAGGTCGACCCCGCCTTCGAGATCAGCGCCACCGTCGCCAAGCTGCAGAGCGAGGCCCGCAAGCGGCCGGTGTTGACTTTCGAGAAAGTCGAGGGAACCGATTTCCCGGTGCTGACCAACCTGCACGCCAGCCGCTCGCGCCTGGCCTTGTCGATGGGTGCCGAGCCGAGGGGGATGCTGGCCAAGTATCTCGATGCGATGGAAAACCCAATCCCGCCGCGCGAGGTCAACACCGGCCCGGCGAAGGAGGTGATCCTAACCGGCGACGCCGTCGATCTCGGGCGGCTGCCGCAGATCGTGCACCACCAGGGCGACGCCGGTGCCTATGTCACGGCGGCGATCTCCTTCGCCAAGGACCCCGACAGCGAGATGTGGAACTGCGCCTACAACCGGCTGATGATCACCAGCCGGAACGAGACCGCGATCCACCTGACCGTCGGCAAGCATCTCTGGGAGTATTACAAAGTCGCGGAGGCCCGGGGCGAAGCCCTGCCGGTGGTCTTCGCGATCGGCGTCCATCCGGCGATCGCGCTCGGCTGTCTCGCCATCGGCTCGATCGACGAGGACGAGCGGGGCATCATGGGGGCGTTGCTGGGCGAGCCCTTGGAACTGGTCCGTTGCGAGACCATCGACCTGTTGGCGCCGGCCCAGGCCGAGATCATCCTGGAGGCCGAGATCCGGCCCGGCCAGCGGATCAAGGAAGGGCCGTTCGGCGAATTTACCGGCTACAGCCTGGGCGCGCGGCAACGCGAGGAGGTCGAGGTCAAGGCGATCACGCACCGCCGAGGCGCCGTCTATCAGGACATCTCGGTCGGTGACCTCGATCACATGCTGCTGTCGACGATCCCGATGGAAGCCAACCTCTACCGCGCCGTCAGGGCCATGGTGCCGTCGGTCCGCCAGGTCCGGGTGCCGAACCCCTTTACCTGTTTCGTCGCCATCGAGCAGCGGGTTCTCGGCCAGGCCAAGAATGCCATTCTGGCGGTGCTGGGCTCGGACCTCTACATGAAGCGGGTGATCGTCGTCGACCAGGATGTCGACATCTTCAACGACCGCGAGGTCAATTGGGCGATCGCGACCCGCTGCCAGCCGGACCGCGACATCACCATCATCACCAACGCGCGCGGCTCCGACCTCGATCCCTCGACCGCCGGCAACGACGGCTTCACCGCGAAGTGGGGCGTCGACGCCACCGCCAAGCCCAGCCTGGCCGAGTTCACGCCGCGCCACAGCTACCCGCCCGAGGTTTGGGACGGCATCAATCTCGACGATATCTTGCCGAAATAGCGATGTCGGAGAATCTCGCGCGCCTGTTCGAGGCCGTGTCGATGCGCCGGCCGGAGAAGCCGGTGCTGTTTCAGGGCGAGGAATCCCTGACCTCGATCGAACTGGAAGGTCGCGCCGGCGCCGTCGCGAAGAAACTGGTCGAGCGCGGCATCGGCCCCGGCGACCGGGTCGCGGTCCGCCTCGAGGAGCCGATGGCGGTCGCCGTCGCGGTGCTGGGTGCCTTGAAGACGGGCGCGACGGTGGCGCCGCTCAACCCCCGGCTCACCGCCCAGGAAGAAACGGCGATCACCGCCGATCTGACGCCGGCACTAACTATCTCGGAGCTGCCGGCGGGCGAGGCCGAATTCGAAAGCCGCGCGGTCGGCGGCGAGGCGGCGGCCTTCGTCCTCTATACGTCCGGCAGCACCGGCCGGCCCAAGGGCGTGATGCTGTCGCACGCAGCGGTGGACGCGGCGCTCGGCCACTGGCGGGGGCCGGTGATGGCGCTGAGTGACGAAGACGTGGTGCTCTTGGGCCTGCCGCCGGCGCATTCCTTCGGTCTTTTCGGCTCGATCCTGGCGCCGCTGTCGGCCGGTGCCGCCGTGGTCTTTCTGGCCCGGTTCACGCCGGAAGCGGCACTGCGCCTGATTGCCCGGCACCGGGTCACCGTCTACCCGGGCGTCGCCACCATGTTCCAGCGGATCCTCGACTGTCCCGATCTCACCGAAGCCGACCTTCCCAGTCTTCGCGTCGCGGTCTCGGGCGCGGCACCCTGCGCTTGGGAGTTGGCGGAGCGATGGCGCACCGCCACCGGCGCCAGGATCGTCCGTGGCTATGGCATGACCGAACTCTTCCGGCCAATCTCGTTCTCGGCCGCGGACGATAGCGACGCACCCGAAGCGATCGGCCGCGCCGTCGGCGAGGTCCGGCTCGGTCTCGTCGACGAGGACGAGGCCCGGCTGCCGGCGGGCGAGACGGGCGAGCTCTGGATCAAATCGCCGGCCAGGCTATCGGGCTATTTGAACCGACCCGAGGAGACCGCCGAGGTGCTGCAAGGGGAATGGTTCAAGACCGGCGACCTCGCCAGCATCTCCGCCGAGGGCTTCGTCACCATCGTCGGGCGTAAGAAGGAGATCATCCTGCGTGGCGGCTACACGGTGGCGGCGGGCGAGGTCGAGACGGTGCTGGCCAGCCACCCGGCCATCGCCGAGGCCGCCGTCGTCGGCGTCCCCGACGCGGATCTGGGCGAGGAGATCGTGGCCTTCGTCGCCTGCCGGCCAGAGGCGGGCGCGGTCGAGCCGGCCGAGATCGTCGCCTATTGCCGCGAACGCTTGGCCAGCTACAAGTATCCCCGCCGGGTACGGATTCTCGACGAGCTTCCCAAGGGTCCGACCGGCAAGATCCTGAAGGCCCGCCTGAAGATTTGATCCGCTCTCAGGCCCGGGCAGTCGGGCGCGACGTTACGGCTTTCCACCAACGGGCCAGGTTGGCGGCGTCCTCCGGCATCGCCGTGCCCGTATTGCGGCCGAGCAGCAGGGCGCATTGCAGGGTGATATCGGCGACGGTGTAGTCCTCGGTGGCGACGAACTCGCGACCCTCCATGTGCCCGTCGAGCCAACGCATCCGCTCGACCGCTTGGCCGCGCGCCACTTCGGCGTAGTCGGGAACCTGGATCAGCCGACCCTTCCAGAAATCGTTGCCGTGGCGGAAGGCGGCGGTGATCGGGACCAGGATCTCATGCTCCATCCGCCGGTTCCACATCTCCACCTGGGCCGCTTCCAGCGCCGTCTTGCCGAACATCGTCGGCTCCGGCTGCAGCGCCTCGAAGTAGCGGCAGATGGCGATCGATTCGGTGAGGATGGTGCCATCGTCGAGTTTCAGTACCGGCAGCGTGCCCATCGGGTTCATGCCTAAAAACTCGGCCGTCTGGTTCTCCCCCTTCATCATGTCGATGTCGACGGTCGGTACCTCGATGCCTTTCTCGGCGAGAAAGATGCGGACCCGCCTCGGGTTCATGCCGGGGGGAAGATTGTAGAGCTGCATTCCGGGGCTCCTCCTCGTTGCTGTTGCCAGGAGAGGCAAGGGGACAGTATGCGGGCTGTGGGCAAGCTTCGTGAAGCCCTCTTCTCAAGTCAGCAGATGCGCCGTCAGAAAGGCCCTGGCCGCCTCGGCGGCCTCGTCCAGGCGCGACATGTAGGGGTCGTAGTGGGCGCAGTCGAGCAGCAGCAGTCGCTTCGGCTCCAGCGCCCGGGCGTAGGCCTGCAGCTGGTCGCGGGTCGGTACCCGGGTGTCGTTGGCGGCCAGGATCATCAACAGGGGCGTCGGGCTGATCCGGTGCATGAAGGACCAGGGCTCGTATTCGAGCCAGAGATCGCGGCTACGAAGCATCACCTCGTTCCGGTAGGCGGTGTCCCGGCCCATGGCTTCGGCCCAGGCCGCGGTCTCGCCGCCGGGCTGGTAGACCGGGACCAGGGCCGGCGCCTCGCCCCGGGCGCGGGCGTCGTAGTCGCGGTAGATCTCCGCCAGATAGGCCGGCATCGCGTCGGCCGACACCATCCGCTCGATCGCCGCCGAGCCGCTGGTCACCGGCACTTGGGAGACGACGCATTTGATCCGGCGGTCGACCGCACCGACCACCAACACGTGGCCGCCCGAATAGCTGGTGCCCCAGAGGCCGATCCGGTTCTCGTCCACTCGCTCGAGATTGCGGGCATGGCTGATCACCTCGCGCATATCGCGGATTTGTTGCCAGGGGTCGACCTCCTGGCGCGGCTCGCCGCCGCTGGCGCCGAAGTTGCGGTGGTCGTAGACGAAACAAGCGAGGCCGGCTTCCTGGAAAATTCGGGCGAAGGGGTCGAGGCCCATCTCCATGACGCCGGAAAAGCCGTGGCTCAACACCACGGCCGGATGCGGGCCGGCGCCTTCGGGCGGATAGAACCAGCCGGCGAGCTCGATGCCGTTCGCCGGTATTCGGATCTCGGTTCGCATGCTTGCGTCCTCTCTTCATCGCCCGGGCGGATACGTCCCGGTATGTTGCCATGATATGCTCGGCCCGTCGCCGCCGCTTTCAACGGCAAGAGGGTATGACATGCCGGAATCCGCCGATGCCACCGCAGCCAAGGCCCGCCTTGTCGAGACCATCGCCTGGAACATCGACCGCCTGGTCAATCTCGACGTCAGCGGCTACGGCGTCATCGCCGAGCTGTACCAGGCGGCGCTGGACCACTATGGCGGCCCGCTCTGCCTACGGGCGGCGCGGCGGCTGCGGTCCAGGCTGGCCGGCGGCGGCTATTTCGTCGTCACCTCGGGCTGGCTGATGCCGGGCTTCTATCCCTATGGCGAAACCGACGGCCCGATCGGCGCGGCGACGCTCGGCCGGGCCCTCGGCCTCGCTTTCGGTGCCCGCATGGTGGTGGCGACCGAGGCCGAGATGGTGCCGATCACCACCGCCGCCTGCCGCGCCGCCGGCCTGAACGTGATGACCGAGGCTGAGCTGGCGCGGGCCCCACGGCCGCCGCATGCCGGCAACCTCTATTGCATCGTGGTGCCGTTTCCGATCGCCGAAGCGGCCGGCCGCGAGGCGACGACGCGTCTCTTCGATATCTACGCACCGGAGGCGGTGATCGCGATCGAGAAGAACGGCCCCAACCACGAGGGCCGCTATTGCATGGTCGACGGCGCCGACAACTCGGACTGCGTCTTCAAGGCGGGGCTGTTGTTCGAGGAAGCGGCGAGCCGGGGCGCGCTGACCATCGGCATCGGCGACCGGGGCAACGAGATCGGCTTCGGCGCCATCGCCGAAGTGCCGCGCCGGCTGTTGCCCTTCGGCGAGCAGGCGACCGATAGCACCGTGGTCGATCTGCTGATGACGGCCGCGGTCTCGAACTGGGGCGCGAGCGCCATCGCCGCGGCCCTGGCCGCCGAGCTGGAACGGCCGGAGCTGATGCACGATACCCGGACCGAGGCGAGGATGCTGGACGCCTGCATCGCCGCCGGCGGCGTCGACGGCTTCTCCTGCCGGCCGGTGCCCTGGACCGACGGCATGGACCAAGCGACCCATGTCGCCGTCGCGGCCTTGTTGCGCACCCTGGTGGCGGCACCGGCGGCGAAGAACCCGTCGGTCTTCGCCACCCCGATCCTCGATCTGTCGGGCGAAGGCACCGCGAAGGGCTGAAAGAGCCGCCGCGAGGACATCGGTGCCGGAGAGTCTGGAGCCGGAGACTAACCGGTCCTCCGAGCGACGGACCCCGAGCCGCCGCTTTCAGCCACTTCGAGAGGTTGAACCGCAACTGGTCCGATATGGACGCGATTGCAAATATGGCCTGGCCGTCGGCTTTACCGACCTGTTAGGCTTTAACTCCATGGGCAGCAATGCGGTGGCGACCGCTTCGCATTGGGCGGTGGATCGGTATGGAGGCGAGAATGCGTGTTGTTGAACCACCTCGCGGCACGAGGGGATGATGACGTGATGGCAGCAAGGCCCACCCCAACACCGGGCGCCAAGATGGTCTATCTGATCAAGCGGCTCGCGACGACGACGCGGGAAGAGTTGATCGCCCACTGGTTCGCCAATCACATGCCGGCGGTCATTGCTCGGACCGAACGGCAGCGCTCTGCCGGCCAACCGCACGCGGAGCATTACGTTGCAACCCTGTTCGACGGCAAGGTGAAAGGACCCGGGGATTGGGATGGCGTAGCGCAACTCTGGTATGCGCAGCCGTTGGCCCGGCCAGCTTCGCCGCATGGCGCGAAGCCGAGCGATACGTTCCAGGAAAAGGTCGAGCCCTATCTCCCGTGGGCGACCTGCGAGTATGTCGTCATGGATGGCACCTTGCCGCTGGACCCGCCCACGCTCAATCCACCCTATCCCTGCACCCGCGGCGGTTTCTTCAAGGTGACCTTCCTGGTTCGCCTCAAAGAGGGCGCTAAGCGGGAGGCGCTGTTCGATCACTGGCTGGACGCGCACGTGCCCAACGTCCGCGAGACGATGGAAGCCGTCGGTGGCTTTCGTTACGTGGTGAGCCACAGCCTGGAGCCGAAGACGGAGCCCGCCGTCGGCATGGCCGAACTATATTTCCCCGATGCATCGGGCTGGACGGCCTACCAGAACGCCATCCGCGAAGACGGCATGGTGCAGTGGATCGACCGGGAGATCATGCCGATATTCCATGGCGGAACCGAAATGGTCGGCATCCCTTAGGCGAGAATTCGAAAGACCGATGAACGCCTTGGGAGGGGGCCAGTGCAGGAAATTCGGACCACACACCTCTTCAGCCTCGAAGCCGAAGTCTCCGGTGTTCAGATTATTGCCGTAAAGGGCTGAAATTGCCTCGGCCGAGGCGAGGTGATAGATATCGCCGGCCCGAAGGAGGGGCCCGGCGGCATGGCGATTTCGGCTGAACGTAAGCGATATCTGGCGATCATGGGGGTGATCGGGTCGGGCCACGGCTTCAGCCATTTCTATCTGCTGGTGCTGCCGCCGCTGTTTCCCCTGTTGAAGCAGGAGTTCGACGTCAGCTACGCCGCCCTCGGCCTGTTGATCAGCCTGATCAACGTCACCACCGGCCTGGCCCAGGTACCGGTCGGCATTCTGGTCGATCGGATCGGGGCCCGGGCGCTGCTGATGGGCGGCTTGGCGCTGATGGGTCTTGCGATCGCGGCGATCGGCCTGGCGCCGAGCTACGAGGTGGTGTTGGTGCTGGTGCTGCTGGCCGGGCTCGGCAACGCCGTGATCCATCCGGCCGACTACGCCATCCTGAACACCGCGGTGCCGGCGGACCGGATCGGCCGCGCCTTCGCCTTGCACACTTTTTCCGGCAACCTCGGCTTCGTGGCGGCGCCGACAGTGATGATCTTCCTGTCGTCGTGGCTCGGCTGGCGGCCGGCATTGATGATCGCCGGCCTGGCGGCGCTGGCGGTGATCGTGGCACTTTAGCGGGGCCGCGCGCTCTTCGCCGGTATCGCGGCCGAGAGCGCGCAGAAGGACCAGGCCTCCCCGGCGACGGCAGGCCGGGGCGGCATCCGGCCGCTGCTGACGCCGGCGATCCTCAACATGTTCGCCTTCTTCGTCTTCATCGCGGTGATCTCGAGCGGCATCCAGAGCTTCTCGGTGACGGCGCTGGTGCAGCATCAAGGGATCGGCCTCGGCGCCGCCAACACGGTACTGTCGGTCTTCCTGGTGATGTCCGCCCTCGGCATCCTCGCCGGTGGCCCGATCGCCGACCGGACCGGGCGTCACGGCCTGGTCGCCGTCGTCTGCCTGGTCGCCAGCGCCGCCCTGATGGCGATCGTCGGCTTAGTCGCGCTGCCGTTGGCGGTGATCGTGCTCAGCTTCGTTCTGATCGGTCTGCTGCAGGGCGCGATCCGGCCGTCGCGCGACATGATGGTGCGGGCGGCGACGCCGAAGGGTGCCGAAGGCCGGATCTTCGCCTTCGTCTCCACCGGCCTCAATGTCGGCGCGGCGATGACGCCGGTGCTGTTCGGCTATCTGATCGATCTCGGCCATGCCGACGCGATCTTCTTCGCCATGGCGGCGGTGCTGCTGGTCGCGGTCGCCACCGTCGGCGTCAGCCGACGCGGCCGGACGCCGGCCCCGGCCGCCGCCGACTAGTGCAATTCGGGATCAGCTCGGTGGCCCTTGCGGAAGTTATTGATTCCGCAACCATTCTCGATCATTCTGGTAGATTGCCCAAGACCGGATAAGGGGAAGGCCATGGCGGCGAACGGCCATATCGTTCTGACCTCGCACAAGCGGCGCGGTGCCAACGGAATTCGGCCCTTGCAGTGGGGTGCCGCGAGTGCGAAAGAGCGGGGACCACTGATCGCGACCCTGACGCATGGCGACCAGCGCAACGCTATCGGCACCCATGGTGGTGCCTATTCGCTCTATCGGGCGCTGGCGGTCTCGTCGGGGCAACTCGACCCCTTCCACGTGCCCGATCTGACCGACACCCACCCGGCGACGACGATCGGCCCCTACCCGCAATGGTCGGACGCCGACAAAATCGTCTCGCTCGACCCCTGGGGGCATCTCGTTTCCGAGGTCTTCCAGGAAGAGCTGGCCGACGGCATGGACATTCGGCCGACCATCGCGGTAACGCAGGCCCGTCTGCAGATCCCGGAAATCGGCCAGGCGATGGCGGCGGGGCGGCTCGCGGCCGACGGCCGGATCCTGTCCGAGAGCGGCGAGGTCTTCGTCACCAAATGCGCCGTCGACCCTGTCTGGCATCTGCCGGGCATGGCGCGACGCTTCCATGTCGACGAGAGTCAGTTGCGCCATCAGCTGTTCGAGCACACCGCCGGCATGTTCCCGGAACTGGTGACCCGGCCCGATCTCGCGGTCTTCGTACCGCCGATCGGCGGCCAGACCGCCTATATCGTCGGCGATCCGGCGGCCCTGGCCGATCCCGACCGGCCGCTCGCCTGCCGGGTGCACGACGAATGCAACGGCTCCGACGTCTTCGGTTCGGACATCTGCACCTGCCGGCCCTACCTGATGCACGGCATCGAGGCGGCGATTCTGATGGCGCAGGCCGGCGGCGTCGGGCTCGTCGTCTACAACCGCAAGGAAGGCCGCTCGCTCGGCGAGGTCACCAAGTTCCTGGTCTACAACGCCCGCAAGCGCCAGGACGGTGGCGATACCGCGGCGACCTATTTCGAGCGCACCGAATGCGTCGCCGGTGTCCAGGACGTCCGCTTCCAGGAGCTGATGCCCGACCTGTTGCACTGGCTCGGCGTTGCCCGCATCGACCGTTTCGTCTCGATGAGCGACATGAAGCACGATGCCCTGGTAACGCACGGCATCGAGATCGGCGAGCGGGTGGCGATCCCGGACGAGCTGGTGCCGGAGGATGCCATGGTCGAGATCGCGGCCAAGCGGGCCGCTGGCTACCATCACGAGGCACCGGCGCCGAGCGACGGCGAGCTCACCCGGACGCGGGGTCGCGAGCTCGGCTGATGACGACACCCGGCGACCGGCGAGCATTGGCCGAGTTGCTGACGCCGGAAGCGGTCCGCCAGCGTGCCCACGAGCTGCTGGCGCTCGCCGAGGTGGGCCAGGCGGCGCACTTCCGCCTGATCCCGGAACGCCTGGCCGAGACCGCCGATCTGGTCGCTGAGGTGACGCGGGCCGCCTATCCCGATTCCCGGGTGCCGCTGCATAGCCGCTGGCGCCATTTCGAGCTGGCCGGCCGCGACCTCTGGGCCGAGCTTGCCCGGAGCATGGTGCCGGAGGACCGCGACGCGCGGGCCCGCAGCCGCTTCGAACTGGCCATCGTCTCGGTGTTGCTGGATGGCGGCGCCGGTGCCGACTGGCGCTACCGGGACGGAGCGACCGATTTGACGCTGGCCCGTTCGGAAGGGCTCGCCGTCGCCAGCCTGCGCATGTTCGCCGCCGGCGGCGTCGGCCAGGCGCCGTGCCGGGCCGACGCCCGTGGCTTGGCGGCGGTGACGGCCGGGGCGCTGTCGGACCATTTCCAGGCGAACCCCGGAAACCCGTTGCTCGGCCTGGAGGGGAGAGCGGCGCTCATGCGCGCGCTCGGGCGCGAAATCGCCCGCCAGCCGGAGATTTTCGGCGCCGGCGAGGCTTGCCGCCTGGGTGGCCTTTACGATTATTTGGAGCCCGGCAGCGGCGACGGCGTTGCGGCACGCGATATTCTGATCGCGATACTATCGACGCTAAACGGTGTCTGGCCCTCGGGATTGAGCCTCGCCGGCACGGCCCTCGGCGATGTCGGCCGGCATCGGCTGATTCGGCGCGACGACGCGAGCGACGGCTTGGTGCCCTTCCACAAGCTCTCGCAATGGCTCGCCTATTCCTTGGTAGAACCGCTGCGGGAAGCCGGCATTTCCGTCAACGGCCTGGACCAGCTGACCGGATTGCCGGAATATCGCAACGGCGGCCTGCTGCTGGATACGGGCGTTTTGGTGCCGCTGGATGGCGACGCGCTCGGCCGCCGGTACCAGCCGGGAGACGAATTCGTCGTCGAATGGCGGGCCTTGACCGTGGCGTTGTTGGACCGGCTGGCCAGCCTGGTCCGCGACCGGTTGGCCAAAAGCGAGGCCAAACTGCCGCTGGCGGCGGTCCTCGAGGGTGGCACTTGGGCGGCCGGGCGGCGCTTGGCGACAGAGCGCCGCGGCGGCCTGCCGCCGTTCGAGATTTCGAGCGACGGCACGATCTTCTAGCTTGTCAGGAACGGAACAGAGCCATGAACGCCAACGTCACCATCGCCGAGCATCCCCTGATCCGGCACAAGCTGACCCTGATGCGGGACCGCGAGACGCCGACCGGACAGTTCCGCCAGCTCTTGCGCGAGGTCAGCCTGCTGCTCGCCTACGAGGTCACCCGCGATCTGGAGCTCAGGCCGGTGACGGTCGAGACGCCGCTCGAGACCATGCGGGCGGAGACCTTGGAGGGCAAGAAGCTCTGCTTCGTCTCGATCCTGCGCGCCGGCAACGGCCTGTTGGAAGGCATGCTCGACCTGGTCCCTTCGGCCCGGGTCATGCATGTCGGCCTCTACCGCGACCCCCAGACCCTGGTGCCGGTGGAATACTATCTGAAGGCGCCGGAGGAGATGGCCGGTCGGGTCGCCATCGTCGTCGACCCGATGCTGGCAACCGGCAATTCGGCGATCGCCGCGGTCCGCCGGGTCAAGGAGGAAGGCGCCGCCCGGATCAAGTTCACCTGCCTCCTGGCGGCGCCCGAGGGGGTTGCGAACTTCACCACCGTGCATCCCGACGTGCCGCTGATCACCGCCGCGATCGACCGCCAGCTCGACGAACACGGTTACATCGTGCCGGGCCTGGGTGACGCCGGCGACCGCATGTATGGTACCAAATAGCGAGCCCGGCGATTTGCCGAGGCCAGGAGGGATGCCGAGCCATGACCAAGGAATTGGAGGGGTTCGTCGCCAGATTGACGACGCTCGGCGGTGGCTCGGGCGATTCACGCGCGCTCTACGAGGACTGGGCGCCGACCTACGAGCGGAACCTGCAGCAGGACTATGGCTACGTCGCCCCCGGCATCGCCGCCGACGCCTTCGCCCGCCATTGCACCTACAAGAGTGTCAGAATACTGGATCTCGGTTGCGGCACGGGCTTGGTCGGCAAGGAGTTGGTGGCGCGCGGCTTCCGCCACCTCGACGGCCTGGATATCTCGACCGGAATGCTGGACGAGGCACGCGGCAAGGAGATCTATGGCGAGCTGCTGACCGGCGATATGACCGGGCCGCTGGACCTCGACGGCCGGCGCTATGGCGCCGCGATCGGCGTCGGCTGCTTCGGTGGCGGCCATGTCGGCCCGAAACACTTGGACGAAATGATCCGGACGATCGAGCCCGGTGGCTTGCTGGTCTTCTACATCAACGCCATTCCTTACGATGAGGACGACTATCCCGCTCATTTCGAAAGGCTGCGGGCGGACGGCGTCTGGCGACTGATCGAGACCGAGCGGTCGAACTATATGCAGGCGCTCGATCGCCCGGGCTGGACGGTCGTGGCGCGGCGAAGCTAGGCGATGGCGGCGGCCGACCCGAGCGACACGCTGTTCTGGGACGCGCATGCCGGCTTCGAGCTGCGGGGCGTCGACGACCTGGAGACGCTCGCCCATTGGAAGGATGCGGGCGTCGACTTCCTCTCGGTCAACGTCGGCTATGACGTCAACGACTGGCGGGCGACCGTCAAGGCGCTGTCGCTCGCCCGCGATTGGCTCGGCACCAGCGACGGCTACCGGCTGGTCGGCACCGGCGACGAGGCGGACCGGGCCATCGCCGCCGGCGAGATGGCAGTCGCTTTCGATATCGAGGGCATGAACGCGCTGGACGGTTCCCTCGACATGGTGCGCCTCTACCACGACTTGGGCGTCCGTCAGATGGCTTTCGCCTACAACATCGACAACGCCGCCGGCGGCGGCTGCCACGGCGAGGACATCGGCCTGACCGATTTCGGCCGCGCCGTCGTGGCGGAGATGAACGCCGTCGGCATGCTGATCGATTGCTCGCACGCGGGCCATCGGACGACGATGGAGGCGATGGCCTGCTCGACCGCGCCGGTGGTTTTCTCACATTCGAACGCCCGCGCGCTCCGCGACCACGAGCGCAATATCCGGGACGATCAAGCGCTCGCCTGTGCCGCGACGGGGGGCGTCGTCGGCGTCAACGGCATCGGCCTCTTCGTCGGCGACGACGAGATCGCGACCTCGGCCATCGTCGATCACGTCGAGCATTATCTGGCGCTGCTCGGACCGGCGCATGTGGGCATCGGGCTCGACTATTTCCACAGCTCGGAGGAAGCGTCGGGCCTGGCCGAGACGATGGCGGAGAACGCACCGTTCTGGCCGAGTTCGCAGTATCCGGGCGGCCGGGTCCGCTGTGCCGCGCCGGCCCAGATCGCCGAGATCGGCCGGGAACTGCGGCAGCGCCAGCATGGCGAGGAGGTCGTTCGGGCCGTGCTGGGCGGCAACTTCCGGCGGCTCGCCGGCGAGGTTTGGAAGTGAGCCGGCGAGCGGCGGCGGCGCCCGGCTATCCGGACGAGCTGATCGACCGGCTGGAAGTCTTCTGGGGCGAGGGGTTCCTGTCGCCCGGCGGCGCGGAAGAGGTCCGCGAAGTGCTGCGGGGTATCGAGGTCCGGGCTAAATCGGTGCTGGACATCGGCTGTGGCACGGCGGGTCCGGCGATCTCGATCGCCCGCAATCTCGGCGCCAGCGAAGTGGTCGCCATCGACGTCGAGCCAGGGGTCGTCGCACGCGGCCGGGCGAACGTCTCGAAGGCGGGCCTCGACGATCGGGTCGAGGTGCGACTGGTGGCGCCCGGCCCCCTGCCCTTTCCAGAAGCCCGTTTCGATATCGTCTTCAGCAAGGATGCGCTGCTGCATATCGAGGACAAGCCGGCCCTCTACGCCGATATCCTGCGGGTCTTGAGGCCGGGCGGCCGCTTCGCCGCGAGCGACTGGCTGGCCGCCGAGAATGCCGAGGCCCTGCCCGAATTCAACCGTTGGCGGGCGCTTTCGCCGCACGACTTCGCCATGCAGACGCCGGCCGAGGCCGAGGCGATTCTCCGCCGGGCGGGCTTCGCGAAGGTATCGCTACGCAACCGGAATGATTGGTATATCGGCGCGGCCCGAAGCGGCCTGGAGCACATGCGCGGCCCCTTGCGCCAGCGCTTCGTCGCGCTTTCGGACGAAGCCGCCTACGAGCAAATGCTGGCGATCCTCGAAGCCAACGCCGAAGCCGCCAACTCAGGCGGCCTCCGCCCAACCCACCTCCGCGGCGAGCGGCCGGGGGGATAGCGGGGGCCGATGGGGTGGAGGGTCAGGCCATAGTTTCGCGTTTCTGGCGAAGATATCGAATTCGTTCAATAATTGGCCCGTCGAGTCTTGGGCGATTGATCGCCAGAAATAGTTTATTAATCTCAGCTATACCAGAGTCTTCTTCAATCATTCGTATCGCTTCTTTTCGTAAGTCATAGTAGTCATTTATAAGACTATTTCGCTTTTTTTCATCAACCGATTGAATGTCTTCCACGCCCATGAAGAGCGCTGTACAATGGGCACCGAGATCAGAATCAATATACAACATACTTTTGTCCGTGTATCTTGCAATTGTACCAATTGGAACGGCGATTAGCTCGTGACGCTGTTCCGCCGTTAGATCAGGATTCTCGATCACTTCTGTCGCTATTGCGCTGCCTTCGTTGATATGATCTGCAAGGCCTTCATAGGCGGCCAGTCGCTTTTCAAAATTGCAGGAGCATAGACCTCTTTTCGGCTTTTTCTCCTCATAAACTCATTCAAAATGATACCAGAAATGACTCCGATTATACCAAAAATCGGTACGAGAATTGCGAAGAAGATCGTCATTTTCAGAACCCCTAAGAGCGACACGCCATCGACGATATCATTATGGTCATCTTCCTCGTTTGACATCTGGACCCCATGAATCTAGTCAATGGCATGATATATACAATGAGATATCTTGAGGTCTTACTCGCTGATTTGATCTCCCTATCCCCACGTGAACGAGGATATCGGGTAAGTCACGCCTGTCCAGCCGGTCGGATTAGGTCGCGTACTCATAAAATGATTCCCTTGAGGGGGCAAATGTAATTCAAGCTACCAAACTGTGGGAGCTGGATCATGGGTGGACGTTACGAGCTGACGGATTTCGAATGGTCTGTTATCGAGCCGCTGTTGCCGAACAA
>PVBE012322351.1_pt1 | contig 69112 bp, 59 predicted proteins | sample 1631181 | NCBI WGS metagenome assembly PVBE01 (sample SAMN08397723, study PRJNA350692) | Marine metagenome, whole genome shotgun sequencing project. | isolation source: water | place: Pacific Ocean | collected 2012-04
AGATATCCTATGGCGAAAACAATCGAATGCGCCGAACAAGTTCATGGGATCAGGAATGCTTCCAGCAGGTGCTTATGTCACCTATGAGCATGAGTACATCGCCATCTATCGCAAAGGTGGGAAGCGTCAATTCAAAACGAAGGAAGAAAAACAAAACAGGCGAGAGTCGGCCTTCTTCTGGGAAGAAAGGAATGTTTGGTTTTCGGACCTTTGGGATTTGAAAGGAACGAAGCAGAAACTTGGTGGAAAGGAAAACCGTGAGCGAAGTGCGGCTTATCCATTCGAACTCCCGTTCAGAGTTATTGCAATGCTCTCTGTGCAAGGAGACACCGTTCTTGACCCGTTTATGGGGGCAGGAAGCACTCATGCCGCAGCCATTGCTCTACAGCGAAACAGCGTAGGTTACGAAATAGACCAGACTTTTGAAGAAACAATCGAAGAGACAAAGGTTGCTGCTGTTGAATGGGGGAAGCAACGACAGCAACAGCGCTTAGACGATCACAAAGCATTCGTCATTGCACGTGAAGCAAGTGGAACGGTTGTGAAACACTTCAACGAGCATCACCAAGTAAAGGTAATGACTTCTCAGGAAAAGGAATTGAAGATTTTCTGTTAGGCTAATTCCTTACGTATTCATAATCAACGACAATTTCTTCACCATCCTAAGAAAAGCCATATGTCCTGGAAAACAAATTTGTGAACTCGAAGTAGTACCTTGTGCTGCTCCACAGAATGGACAAGATACCCTCTGTATTGATGGATGTGCAGATGGATCCCCTTTGTATTTATTGAGTGGATTGTTGTGGGAATTACATGGAACTAACCACACTAGATTTCATTCGTATTGCCGTTGGCGTGATTATTCTGTTGTATGTTGGCAATTGTTGGCTCAATCAGAAAGTCTGGATCCGCAAGACATTTTCATGGGGAACAAAAGAGGAATATCCAAAGATCTTCCAAATGAACATTATTGGTGGGACACTGATTGGAATATTTTTGGTTGTATCCGCCTTCTTGTGGTAATCACTTATTGCGACCATAAGCAATTAGATTCGGATTGTAGAGATCAACTATCTTCTTCATTCAGATTATGGTGGGAATTCAATCCTTGTAACCGATGACGTCCTTCAACTGATTCTTGTAGAAACGCCCCGATTTCTGTAGACTCTCAAGTTCATCACTGTGGAGGTCAAGTTCAATGATGCGCTCGACTCCATCTCGTCCGAGTACGACTGGAACGCCGATGTAGACATCATCCATTCCATACTGTCCGCTGAGATAGGCGCTGCAGGGAAGCACACGCTTGCGATCGCTCAGAATTGATTCAGCCATCACGGCTGCAGCACTGCCTGGGGCGTAGAATGCAGATCCTCTCTCTAAGAGTCTAACAATTTCTCCTCCACCACCTGCTGTACGCTCACACAAACCTTTGATCGTAGCCTCGTCAAGGAGTTGTTCAATGCTGATGCCTGAAACAGTGGTGTATCGAGGTAGGGGGACCATCGTGTCACCATGCCCGCCGAGCACCATGGCATGCACATCCTCGTTGCTGCATCCTACTGCATCGGCGACGAAGTGAGTCATCCTAGCTGAATCGAGGATACCAGCTTGGCCAACGACTCGTTCATGGGAGAATCCTGTGACCTTCTGTATATGGTAGGTCATCAAGTCTAATGGATTAGTGACCATTACGATGATGCTGTCTGGAGCATGTTCACGGATACCTTCTCCGACCTGTTGTATAATGTCGGCATTCTTGGCTATCAGGTCCTCACGCGTCATACCAGGTTGGCGTGGAAATCCTGAGGTTACGACGACTACATCGGCTCCGCTGATGTCTGCGTAATCACTTGTGCCAGTGATGACACCATCGTAATTGAGGATTTGACCGCCTTGAGACATATCGAGCGCTTTGCCCTTGGCGAAGCCTTCGACGATGTCGAGAAGTACAATCGTCCCTAGTCTGCGTTCAGCCATCACGAATGCACACGTAGCGCCGACGTTTCCTGCTCCGATGACTGCGATTTTCGCCTTGTTGCCACTCATTGAGAACCCCTGTGAACTGGTCGCAGTGCTCCCTACCCATAGGGGTTACCTTGGCAGGGGTTTCACATAATCCGATGTCGAGAGCGGGTTCAAAGCGTCTGACTCCTGCGATTATGTGGCATCCGTATGGTTCAATAACCTCTCCCAAGTCGATTCCGATGTACAGCCCGGGCTTGGTTGAATCGATGGAGAACGTGGTGAAGGTGCAGCTCGGAGTACTGAATGAATCTGGCGATGAAACCCGTGTGGCAATTGTGCCAACCTCAGTACCTAAGTTGTCAAAGATCGGCTTCACGGTTCTTGTGGAATCTGATGCGGGCCGTTCATCGTTTCATTCTGATGCAGATTACGTGGAGAAGGGTGCGACAATTGTTTCGCGTGAGGATGCGATGAAGGCAGATTTGTTGGTCTGTATCGGTCCTCCTGACTTTACATCGCTTTCAGAGGGACAGATAGTTGCGTGCGTTGCCGACCCCTTTCGCCATCCCAATCATGTCAAGGATGCAATGGCTGCCAAGGTGACGCTGCTCAGTATGGATATGATTCCGCGTAGGATATCTCGTGCACAAGCGATGGATGTTAATTCCAGTCAGGACAATCTAGCTGGTTACAAAGCCGTGTTGATGGGAGCCGCTCGAGTTCCTAAGGGCATTCCAATGATGACCACGTCGGCTGGCACGGTTCGGCCTGCCAAGTTCGTGATCATGGGAAGTGGGGTTGCTGGTTTGCAAGCAATAGCGACTGCCAAGCGTCTCGGTGCAGTCGTTTATGCATCGGATGTGCGAAACTCGGCTGCCGAGCAGATAGAATCGGTTGGGGGGCGTTTCATCGAGGTCGAAGGAATGGATGACTTCGAGGATGAGGCGGGCTACGCTAAACCGCTTACTCCTGAGTTCATTCAGAAAGTGAATGATGCTGTCTGTGAGGTCGCCTCTGATGCCGATGTCATCGTGACTACTGCACGTATCTTCGGCCGACCTGCTCCGATCACAGTACCCGCATCTGCTGTGTCCTCTTTCAAACCAGGCTCAGTTGTTGTTGATATGAATGCAGATGTTGGTGGGAACTGTGAATTAACATCTCCCGGCGAGATCATCACTACTGACAACGGCGTTACCATAGTGGGTACGACAAACCTTCCCGGACAGTTGTCCGCGACTGCAAGCATGCTATACTCGAACAACCTCACTACGTTTGTCACCTCTCTTGTTGCAGAGGGCAAGATCGTGATTGACCCAGAGGATGATATCCTCTTCGGGGCCTCTGAGGATAGCGATTTCCATGTTCCCGGCATGGGTGGTGTTCTGATCTGCATGGATGGCGAGTTACATGGGAAGCAGACGCGTCTTGGTGAGGTGATCGGTTGACCTTGACCATTGCAGCTTTGATTGCCAGTATCACCGTCTTTGTGCTAGCCATCTTCCTTGGTTTTGAACTCATCAGCAAGGTTCCTCCTACCTTACACACTCCATTGATGTCAGGTGCCAATGCCATCTCTGGCATCACAATTGTTGGCGCTCTTATCCTGTCCAACGTTGCCTTTGATGGGGGTCACCCTGGGACCGCAGCTTGGCTAGCGTTCGCCGCTCTGGTGATGGCGACGATTAATGCCGTCGGGGGATTCATGGTCACCAATCGGATGCTTGAGATGATTGCTGGTAAGAAGAAGAAAAAGAGGGGTGAATGAGATGGTTGACTCGGCCTTCTATGATGTTGGATACCTCATTGCAGCAGCACTGTTCATCTTCGGCATCAAGCGCCTATCTAGTCCCAAGACTGCACCCCAAGGCAATCGATTGGGGGCGATGGGCATGCTGCTTGCCGTCCTTGTCACGCTAGCCAAGATGTATGAAGAGGGGATCATTGGTTGGGAGTTGATCCTCGGAGGGCTTGTCCTAGGTACTGCTATTGGTGCATGGATGGCCATTCGTGTCGAGATGACAGGGATGCCTGAACTTGTGGCACTGTTCAATGGATTCGGAGGAGGCGCATCTGCCCTTGTCGGTCTATCTGAAGTCTTAGGCCGACTTCAATCGGGTGATATTCCCGACGGAGGTGTTGAGCTCTATGCTGTCTGGATCGCCATCGGACTGTGTGGCCTTGTTGGGTGGCTCACGCTGTCCGGTAGTTTAGTGGCCATGGGCAAACTGATGGGTGGCTTCTACATCCCCTTCAGCAAGAAGGATGACCGAGGTCGCAGGCGATGGGTAAATTTCCCCACATGGGGACCCGGGTGGCTAAATTACGTCAAGGTTGCACTCTTGATAGGTTCGTTGGCATTGATCTATCTGACCATTCAGGAACCAACGAATACTCAGTACATCTACGCCCTTGTTGCCATCTCTTGTATCCTCGGCATCCTGTTCGTTCTTCCCATCGGTGGGGCGGACATGCCTGTTGTCGTCAGTTTACTCAATTCTCTATCGGGACTCGCCGCTGCATTCACTGGCTTTGTCATCGGGAACAACGTGCTCATCATCGCTGGCTCAATGGTTGGTGCTGCAGGTCTGATTCTTACTTTCATAATGTGCAAGGCGATGAATAGGACTCTCACGGCGGTTCTATTCCGGTCATTCGGAGGTGGAGGTCGTGAAACAGTCACTCGTACCAAGGTCGGCAGTGATCCCGTGGAGGTAGCGATGGTCTGCGATGGCATCTCAAAATGTGTCATCATACCCGGCTATGGCATGGCCGTCAGTCAGGCTCAGCATGCTGTGAAAGAGTTCGCAGACCTGATGGAGGAACGAGATGTCGAAGTCAGCTATGGCATACATCCAGTTGCGGGTCGTATGCCCGGTCACATGAACGTCCTTCTTGCTGAGGCTAGCGTGCCATACGAACAACTCATCGAGATGGATGAGATTAACTCTGAGTTACCTGAGACCGATGTCGCGATTGTCATCGGTGCGAATGATACTGTGAATCCAGTCGCACGTTCAGGTGAAGGACCATTGGGGGGCATGCCGATCATTGAGGCGGACAAGGCTCGAGTGGTTGTCATCATCAAGCGAAGTCTCTCCGTTGGATATGCTGGAGTCGATAACGACCTCTTTTACGAGGATAAGACGATGATGCTCTTCGGTGATGGGAAGAAGATGATGAACGCCCTTAACGGCGCCATCAAGGATTTCTGAAGCCCAAGTCTGATTCATGCACGGGTGGCTCTCATAAGCAGCCCTTTGAGGGAACGGTTAAGGACGGACGTCAGGTCAACAGAAACTGGGGTTGACCCATGTCCCACCTCTTCGGTCGCTCGACAGTGCGCAGGGGCAGGCTGGCCCTGCTAGTTGTACTAGTTCTATTCGCCGTCATTCCTGTTGCTCTTGGGATGCCAAATGGTCCTCCTGCAGTCGATAATAACGGTGATTCAGTTGATGTTGTGGGATGTACTTGCCATGGTGTGGGCTATCCCTCAAATGGAGTCCCCTCTGATTCAGTTGTTGTGAAGATTGCGGGTGTTCCCTTCGCTTATTCCTCTGGTACCATCTATCAGTTTACCATCTCGGTCGAATCAGTGGATGCTGCCGGTGGAGGCTTTCTTTTGAAGACCTTCACTGCATCTCGATTTGACTGGACCGAGGATCAACTTGTGGAGCCTTGGGAAGGCACGGGAGAACCTGCCGAACAAGGATTCTCAATGAGTGCGATTTCTCAGAGTGATTCCGCAAGTACGGAGTGGGTCGTAACATGGACTGCTCCAGATACTACAACACCAATTGATTTCCTGCTTATTGGGAATGCAGTGAATGGTGTGAATGGCAACGACGACGGAGATCATTGGAACATCTTGAATTTCCAGATTGACCCAGATTCCTCTGCTGCAGCAGGTGAGTCTGGTGAGCAGCCTTTGGTGCGAACCCTTGCTGTGGGGGATTATGAGGCTCTATTCACCAGCACTGAAGATCCAGAGGCCATTGAGGCTGCCGAGCAGAATGCGAACATGGAGTGGATCTTCGTCAATGGTACAATCGCATACTTCGCAACCCTCGCCATCCTTCTTCTTGGCGCAATGGTTCAATACGAATTCTATGAGCGCCGGTTTGGTGGAGGTCCACCTCATCTCGACATGTCCTTGGCAGTTCCTCAGGGTATCCGAAGGACAATTGTAACCGCAATTCTACTCTACCTCGCTATCAATGGATTCGTTGAGGGCTGGTCGACCTGGATGAACTGGACGTTCCTTTCATTCACTATCTTTGCAGTATATGGGATCTATCGTACCATCATGATGGCTCGCGCCCCCGCTTCAGTCGATGACGTGGCGTGAATCAATGCCAACGGTCCAAATCCCTGGAGATGTGCGTGCTCCCCTTTCTTATCACCTCGTGGAACTTGAACGCCGCCTCATCACTTGGCTGTTCACCGTCGTGATTGTTGCACTGGTCTGGGTGCGTCGTATTGATGGCGATCTTGAGCACCTACTCGAGCGCGTCTCTCCCTGCGGACTTTCCTGCCTAGTCGCTTACAATCCTGCAGCTTGGGTGAGCATCAAATGGACTAGCGTTGCTTTGGCTTCGACCATCTGCACAATGCCGTTGTTGGCAGTACTTCTTGACCGATTCGCGTCTCCTGGTTTGCTCCCAAGTGAGCGCCGGGCATGGCGCCTCGGCCTGTTTATCGTGGGGGTCGGCTCTCCCTTGATGGCCTGGGTCTTCGTGTGGGAGGGGCTCCCTTGGCTCTTTGAGGTCGGTGCATCTGATGTTGGTCGCTTTGGATTGACACCTGCCTATGATGTTGGTACGCTGTTCGCCATGCTGGTTGCGGTTTGCGGACTTTCCACCATCCTTCTTTCTTGGGCTGGGGGTCTGTCATGTGCTGTAGGCTTGGGGGCCGTGCGCAGCGGTTCGCTTGATGCTTGGAGGATGAAGTGTGCCGTGATTGCAGCAGTGGCCATAGGTGTAGTGGGGTCTCCTCTACCGTTCGATCTGTTGGGACTGGTCTGGTTGATTGGTCTTGGTATGAGTGAGATGCTCCTGCGTGCTTCTGTTCCTGCCTCTAGATCGCGCTATGCCAGCGCACCTTCTGGTGAAAGTCCGAATAGGGGGGCAGTGCTTGATTGTCGTTGTGCTGGTGCCTGCCCCTCGCTTACTGCTATTGGTGAGCAACCAGAGGGTTGGGGTGTGATTCATACTGATGCCCTATGTCTACACAATCAGGAACAGATGCTCCTTGTTGATCTTGCACATCGTTGGGCCCTGACAGATCTCATTGTTCTTGGTTGTGATGGGACGCCCATGCCCAGATCGCTCATAGGTGCTCTTGGTGGCCTTGACATCAGGATAGGTGGGGCAGATTGGATGGACCTTGGATTGGATCCACTGGCACCTGGGGTCCATGATTCTGAGGAACTCCGAGATTTGTTGAGCAGTGCTATCGAGCAACATGTGTCACTGCGTGCTCTTAGCGAATCAAAGACCCCTTGATTTGATACGTGTCGAGGAGCACCTTGACTTGATGCGTGCCACGTGGGTGTTCGCATCGTTGCTCTTCGGTGCAGCGACTTTCGTCCACCTGAACCCTTCGTTTTCTGAGGATGCTATCGAATCGTTTGTGGATTCTGCACTGAGTCAGGAAGAGGATGATGCCGACCTCTGGTCTGCTCTTCCATTACAGGAGAAAGACATGTGGCCTGTCATCATGGTTGATTTTGCAGATTCTGTAGCTCCAAGTCAATTTGAGGAACGGGTTGGTCGCCTGCTAGACACAGCCGAGGAATATCTTGGTCAAGCATCGAATGAGGCAGTAGAGGTTTCCTTCATGCTGCATCCTACGGTGATTCGAGCCCCGTCGAGTGTGAGTGCCTATGGTCAGAATTCTATGGGGATGAGAGATGTAGGAGTTGGTGAGGGCCGTGGGCCTGCCGAACTGGTCAAGGAGGTGATAGGCCTAGTTGGTCCAGAGATCAACTGGTCTGCAAGTGACCTTGATGATGATGGAACAGTTGACAGGCTCCTCTTCATTCACGCTTCCAAGGGAGAGGAATCATCAGGCCGTAGCACAGATATCTGGAGTCATTATGGCCCCCTTGAGGCTCCTTACTCACTTTCAGGTGACATGACCGTTGATTCCTATGTCCTTGCCTCAGGTGGTCTGACGGGGCTTGAGAGTCTTGGAACGATGGTCCATGAGATGCTTCACATGACAGGAGCAATCGATCTATACGATGTTCATGGGATGCACGATGGATCTGATTGGTCTGGCGTGGGTATTTTCGATATCATGGCTTCAGGCAACTGGAATGACCGGGGCAGAACCCCTAGTCTTCCGACAAGTGCCACCATGGCTCTCATCGGTCAGGAGCGCTATTGGCGCTTTGATCCTCTGGTCACAAATGATGAGGAGGTGATGATCGCACCTTGGTCGGAGGGAGGCGATGCAGTACAGATTCGCCTCTCTGATCGTGAGTACATCCATCTCGAGCATCGAACACAGACAGGTTTCGATTCGGCCCTTCCCGGAACTGGCCTTTTGGTGCTGCAGCGTGATGATCTCATCATCGGTCTTGAAGAGAATGGGGGCAATCTTGATCCTGAGTATTCATTTTTGCGAGTAATAGAGGGCGATGGTGATCGAAGCCTTGAACGCGGTATTGACGAAGGAGGGGCATCAGATCTCTTCGCAACTGGGGGTATGTTTGGAGCAGATGGTGTCCCAATCCATGACCGTCGAGGGTTTTTGGTGCCGTGGGTGATCGAGGTGGTCTCAAGCAATGCTTCAGGCACTCTGATTCACATCAATACCTCACTTACATCTCCAGTGGTGCTAGATGGTGCTACCTCTCCGATTGGTTTGATTCCAGGTGAATTCGTGAACATAGATGTGCTTCAGAATGATGCTTGTTCTGAGGATTCAGAACTCTGGGCAAGCATTCAGACCAATGGTGTCTCCAATGAATTTTTTACAGAGTCCACGAGTACTGGCTGGCGCCTTTCAATGCCAACAGGTGATCTTCTCTCCCCTGGCATGACTGTTGAGACACATCTTGAGGTTCGATGTCAGGACCATCCAAGTCGCAAGGCATCATTCGATCTTGTCGGCTTGGCTTGGAGACCTCTTCCAGTGACTGAGCCGCTCGTGTTCCAAGCCACCTCTATGGTTCCTTCCTCCTCGGTCATCGAGGTACCTGGAGATGGTGTAGGCTCGCAGTTGTACCACGTCCAGGTGCTCGGTGCTCTGGCTAGGGTTACAGAACCGAACGATTCGTTCATCATTGAGTCAGCAAGCAATGGTTCGGGCAATATCGTGCTTGATATTGTCCCAGGAGGGTTGCTAACGTCGAACATGATTGCAGATGGAACTCTTCTTCTCGAACATGATGGTGCGAGGTATGAGATTCCTGTCCGACTCGAGACCGAACGCCCAATTGAGTCAGTCTCCTCGTCCTTTGGGTTTCCGGAGAGCAATGCTGGACGACTCTCAGTCATGCTATTGCTCATGGGGTTCTGGGTCCTTTTGGCAGGGATGCGTCCTAAAACCAGTGAGGAACCAGAAGGTGAGGTGATGATGAGCAGCTTCGAGGTGATGGCAGAATCCGCTCAACTCCAACCCTCTCCTCCGGGTGAGGGTCTGGACGGTTATGCGTGAGACGCCCCGGGCCGGCGACGACGAACTTGGATCAATGACCACTCTTCTTCGTACCAGAAGGCGAAGCACCATTGCTTTTTGACACCACTCGCAAGCCTGCTGGCCCGACAGGCACCATTCCAGTCGCGTGGTGCTTCTTCGATGGGTGTGATCAGGTAAGGAGCATGATGATCATCGATATCATCCTCGTAAGCCCTCCATCTTGTTCCATATTTGAATCCCGGACGAAGTTGGAGACCTCGGTCAACGAGATGGGCGAACAGTCCGAGTAGGCTCTCATGTCGGTCCTCGAGGTCACCAGAGGTCACGACCCACGCGTGCTCAAGTGCGTCAAGCCACCATCCACCCTCACACGGCCGTCCAATCGAGGAGAACGGCCAAGCCATAGATGTGGGTAGGAAAAATCCTTCTCCACTGGCTATGAATCGTTCGAGCCACGGTTGGGAACCTGACCGTGCATCTGAAGGTGGGCGATGATTTCCATTTGGCTCGATTGGTTCGATGACGAATCGCGTGATGTCGCCTTCATCATCGATTACTACTTGCTCGACGCTTCTATTCATTTTGAGAGCGCGCATGGTCCAAGTTCCCAGATTGAACCAATCAACGTCTTCATCTGCCTTGGACCATCTGACCTCAGAGGCAGGTGCATTTGTTTTGGGGTCATCCCCAGTGTTCCATCGCATCGCCCAGCAATCCGTATTCTGATGTGGTGTTCTGTAAAGAGGCAAGTAGAGTTCACCTGGGGCCCTTAATGCACTTAGCACCTCTGCGAGGTGCAGGAACTGTGGGTCGCGTGTGAGTGCACTACACATCCATTCTTCTTGAGGTGGATGCACGCCACGATGTCGGATGGCATGGAATAGTTCTGCATCGCTCAACCGAATGCGTTGGTCTCCTATTCTCTCACCGAGCCTTCCACGTTCGTTGAGGCGAGCAGCAGGCGGGCCTGTGATGACCCACCCGCTTCCGTCCCATTCTGGACCCTCCATGACCCTCGCCATGGATTGCCATCATCGCCACAGTCATGAAGGCCGCGCCCTATCGAAGCCTATGGAGGCGGTGGACCTGACAGTCCGGGAGCGCGTTCTGATTCACCTTCGCTCCTTGCCTAATGACGTTGCAGCCCACGGTTCAGACGCTCGGCACACTCAGGCTGGGATTGCTGTTGGCGTTGATATATCGCGCAAGCACGTCCCCCGGGTTCTGCGTGGACTGATGGACGAATCCATCCTCTCCGAGAGCATGGGCCGTGTCGAAGGTGGCCGTCAGCGTCAGCGCATGTATGCATTGACTGTGAGTGGCAGACTGGAAGCCGATGCTCTGGCTGAAGCTACTGGAGTGGATGAATTAGTGCCCCGTGAGCGTGGTGAAGATGAACAAACTGCACGTGCCAAAGCTGCAGAGGTGCTTCGGATGATGCTGCGCAGGGCTTGGAGTGATGGGCGGATTACGATTGATGAGCAATCTCTCATCAACGATGTTGCTATTGCCTATCGAATCAATCCCTCAACGGTGATGGAGATAACAAATGCTGAACGAGATAGTGCTCTTTCAGGTACTGGGCGAGATGGGGGAGAAATTTACCGGGAATTGATTCGACTTGGAATCACTGAGGATCTCCTCCACCCTGGCGGTGATCATCCTATGCTGAAGGGACTGCGGAAGGTCTTCGCTATCCCTGAGGATGACCATCAAACCATCCTCGCGCGTGAAGCCATGGTAATTGGATCGGTATCGGATGGACGCTTACTCACCTTCTTGTCTGCGCTTGAAGCTGCATGGTCTGATGGTGAAGTCAGCGATGATGAGGAAGCGATTCTTGCAAATTTGAGGTCATGCTTGAATATCACTTCAAATGAAGAGCGAGCGTTGATGGAGGAAGTCAGAGAGAGGCTGACCTGACCATGTACGGAGTGATGTGTGATGTCTGACCCCGATCAAGTTCGAAGACTTCAGTCTTTGGCGAATCAAGTACGTGGTTTTCAAGGTGGGCGCGCAGTTGTCGTCGGTGATATCGTTCTCGATCATCATGTGAGTGGCATCGTTGACAAACTCGATTCAGCAGCGCCTATTCCAACAATGGTCGCTCACTCTGAAGTAACTTTACTTGGTGCCTCAGCTCATGTGGCTCTGAGTTTTTCTCGCCTTGGCCTTGATACGAATCTTGTGACTGTTGTTGGAGATGATGATGATGGCCAAGAGGTCTTTCGGCAGTTCAACGCCGCAGGTCTATCTACTGAAGCGATTGTGACGTGTGTTGGGCGGACGACGACTAGGATCACGCGGCATCATGGTCGTCGCCTCGAGGGACAGGTGGATTCGCAACTCTTGTTCCGTCTTGAACGCTCACAGGAAGGAGATGTTGATGCTTCTGAGAGAGAATCTCTTATCTCGAAGACAAAGCATTTTCTTGACTCCACTGATATCCTTGTGATCAGTGATTATGGGCGTGGCGTCGTTGATGACGAATTGCTTTTGGCAGCATTGAGGAAGGCGAAGGATGCAGGAATCACCACCATTGTTGACCCCAAATTGACGCGTCTGACTGCGACAAGTGGTGCTGATATCGTGATATTTGAGCGTCGCGGTCTTGAACTTCTGGCAAAACGTAGGGAGCAGGTTAGTTCTAGGTTAGCGGCACAGGAACTCCTCTCTGAATTCAATTGGGGGGGGTTGCTTGAAATTAGAGGCGTTGACGGAGTCGCCTTCCATAGGCGTGGCGAATCTCTTCAGGAGGTGCAGGGCGGTCTTGTCCGCGCCGAACAATCCCTTGGTTTGCACGATGCCGCAGCAGCTGCACTAGCCATCTCCAAGATGCTGGATTTCGATACTGATGAGACTCTCATCACCGTGAATGCAGCGTGTGAGTTGATCCTTTCACGTAAGGGTCAGCGTGAACTGACTCTTGACAGAGATGCTCTGGCTGAAAGAATCAACGAACTCGCTTGGGATCTTCGCATTTCGCAGCGGTGATGATCCCGTGTCTTGGTGGATATCTCCAACCACTGCTGATACTGGGATTCGTGCCTTTGAACCAGATTTTCTAAGCCTCTTTTCAACCGTGTTAGAAGGTATGCAGAGTATGATCCTGAATCGCACAACTCCACTACCTCCAGATGTCTCCATTCGAACCTCTGAAGTATCACTTGATGTGGAATACTCGTCGGATGAACAGGTGCTTGTGTCTCTGCTGGAGGAAGCTCTCTATGAAGCAGAGGTCCATGATCGCTGGTGGGTGCAGGCAAACCTTGCCCCGGCATGGTTCGAAATTCGACAAGGGAGCTGTCGTGCAGTCGTCTGTTGGATTCCTATTTCTGATGTCAAACCTGCCATACACATCAAGGCGATCACTCGCCACGATTTGATTGTCGAAGAACTAGGGGACGGTGAGATACGTGTAGACCCAGCAGGTGTGGGACCTGAATTCGTTGGTCCAGGACATCATGCCCACGTTATCTTCGATGTTTGAGGTGGGAGGGCCCCCGATTGTCGCACGTAAACCTAGAAACGTCCCAACCGAGTTCTCAGTTCCGCTTTCCCACGGCACCCGAAACTCCGAGTCGGGCTGCTCCGTTCCCGGCCTGACCTGATTCCCCGGCGAGTGCACTCGCTCCGACCCTCCGGTCGGAGTCCATGCCGGCCCGGGTCACATGGGGGCGAAACCTCATCGTTCTCATGTTGGATCCCTAAGCCTCGTCTGCGCCGTTCGGGGGCGTTCGGACCACCATAAAGACGGTTTGTGGTGCAGGGTACGCCTAGCTCCCCTCCTATCCCACTGCTACTAGCATCTCCATGTGCCTTGAACGCATCGGCCGCGTAACGTGTGCTAAACATGCGTGGTTTCCTGTCATTAGGAATTTTCAGCCTCATACTTCGATGGGCACCCCACTTGGATTTCTTCAGCCGCTAATACCCAGCCCCCTTCCCTCTGCTCAAGCACGCCGCGCACGAGCACCGTGCGCCCTTCTGCAAAGGCGTCACTCAGAGTTGTGGCGCCATAATCCACATAGATGGCCGCATCGCTGTCACTCAGCCAGAAACTTCGATTCACTTCATCGAGTGATTCATTCTCAACAACGCCGCGTACTGCGACATTGTGGTCAGTGAATGTTGAGGGTTCATCAATGATCTTTGCGACAGAGATGGACTCCTCAGGGGATTGCACAAAAAATGCAGCACCTGTAGCAAGCACGACTATGCAGCCGAACAAGAGCAAACGAATACGCCGTTCCATTCCGTCAACTCCTATGCGCGTGGCCGACTGCCTCTGAAAGACTCTGATATCCATGAGCCTTCAATTTGCGGTTCAAGCTCTTGTTGATCTTTCTAATGACTCCTGGCCCCTCAAACACTAGTGCGCTGTAGACCTGAAGCAGGGATGCCCCAGCAGCAATCTTCTCCCACGCGCTGTCGCCATCACTAATTCCTCCAACGCCGATGATGGGCATCTTTCCTTCAGTGTGGGAGTACAGTAAGTGAATCACTTCTGTAGCGCGAATGCGCAGAGGTACTCCAGATAATCCGCCTTTCTCATCCATTATCCCTCCTTCAGCAGGTCGTGTGGTAGTGGTGTTGGTTGCAACGATGCCTGCACATCCTGTGGATAGCGCGATATCTGCTATCATTGTCAATTGCTCGTCAATCAGATCAGGTGCGACTTTGATGAGAATTGGCTTTTGCGTGCCTGTACTATCGTTAGCGAGTCTCTCATTGACTTCATTGCAGGCGGAAAGGATACGTCCGAGGTCGCTATCGGTCTGGAGTTCTCGAAGATGTGGTGTATTCGGACTTGAGACGTTGATAACGAATAAATCCGCAAATTCCCAGAGGCGCTCAAAGGTGCTAGCGTAATCCTGTTCTGCATCTTCGTTCGGTGTGTCCTTACTCTTGCCAATGTTGATTCCGATAGGAATCGTTGACCAACGCCCACGTGATTTGAGTGTTTTGAGATGCTCCGCCATGGCTTCGCTCCCTGGGTTGTTCAGGCCCATGCGGTTGATGAGAGCTCGATGCTTGACGCTACGAAACATCCTCGGCTTTGAATTCCCTTCCTGTGCGAGCATTGTGATGCCCCCAATCTCAATCCACCCGAATCCTAGATTCCCCCAGCAGTGTATGTTCTGCCCTTTCTTGTCCATCCCAGCTGCTAAACCAACTGGATTATCGAAGTCAACTCCCAATAGTTTGGTTGGTATCGAGGGGGATCGATAGGCAGCTCGACTCAGGCTGCGAAATCCAGGGTATGAAAATATGCGTATATTCCGCATTGCCATTCGATGAAACGTTTCGGAACTAATGGGCAAAACTGCCATCATCGGCCGCACAATACCCTTCCAAAGCAAGCCCATTCACTCTTGGGGCTCCGCCGACATAATTCAATGGTTGCGACGTCTCGGATGGCCATGACCCCGACATGGCTGGCAATTCGGGAGGCCGCTCGGCGCTGGTTACGTGCCATTGAAGTCAAAATCCACGGTTCACAGCCTCTTCTTGGATGTCTGGATGGAATTGGACCCAGAATTGCCGATTATAACCCGCGAATTGTTCAGAATGTGGCTATTATGGCCAGTGATGATAAAGACGTCTTTGAGGCTTGGTTAGATGGTCAATTCTTGCTTCGATTCGGGGGTGGTGAGCCAGATGAGAATATTTGCTGGGTCATGGATAGTGACCCTGCACGCGTGCAAGAATTCGCTATCACTCTCCTTGACCTTGCATCAGCAGGCTATCCTGGCTGTGCTTCTTGCGGAGGTTCGGATGATGGTTCGTGGGACGAACTCTTGTCTCGTGGCCACCAAGTAGACGAAGCAGGCAACGGTTCATGAAGGTCCACCCCGCGGCGGGACATCGTGGGAGTCCTCATCATCGCCGAGAAACCGAGCGTCGCCTCGGATTTGGCTAGGGTCCTTGGGGCCGGTGAGGAACATGAAACACATTGGTCCACCGAGGGTTTAGAGATCACTTGGGCAATAGGTCACTTATTGGAGATGGAGATGCCGGAGGCATACGATGAACGATTGAAGAACTGGCATGGTTCATCCGAACACCTGCCCATCATCCCTGATGAATTTCGAATCAAGCCGAAATTGAAGACTAAGCGTCAACTATCTGCCATCAAGCGCCTTGCCAATAAGAAGGGTATCACTGAATTTGTCAATGCCTGTGATGCCGCTAGAGAAGGGGAACTGATATTTCGTCGTGTGATGGAACATCTCCAATCTGACGCTCCTTGTTCGCGCATGTGGATGCGAAGCATGACTGACGATGCCATACGTGATGCCTGGGAACATCGCGCAGCGTCAAGTGATTTTGATGCACTGTCCGATGCCGCTCATGCTCGAGCAGAAGCTGATTGGCTCATCGGCATGAATGGGTCACGCATTGCAACACTTCACCTTCCTCGAATGAAGAGAAGGAAGGACGAGGCGGGACTGAGTCTTGGGCGTGTTCAAACACCTACTCTTGCCATCGTTGTGGATAAGGAACTCGAGGTGTTGTCCCATGTTCCTTCTCCATATTGGAGGGTTGAGGCTGAGTTTGCTGTAGGAGGGGCGAAGTGGAAGGCACGCTGGAAGAGAGTAGGTCATCAGGATGACCCCGACCGTCCAGGTTGGAAGGCTGACAGAATTCTCGATGAGTCTGAACGTGGCCGAGTCGTAAAGTCCCTTGAAAGTAAGGGTGCAAGCGCTCAGGCTAGCGAATCCTCCCGTAATTCCACCGAACGTCCCCCTCTGAATTTCGATCTCACAACTCTACAGCGTCGTGCCAATAGCCAGTGGAGTTGGTCGGCACTTAGGACTTTGAGCGTTGCCCAGAGTCTGTATGACCGATACAAGGTCACCACTTATCCGCGTACAGACTCAAAACATCTACCTGAAGACATGCGGGAGAACGTCAATACCATCATTGAGTCGCTTCAAGGAGTCGAGGAACTTTCCGAGCATACATCGCGTCTTATCGAAACTGGACTACAGAACACTTCTTCGGTATTTGATAGCAGCAAGGTCAGCGACCACTTTGCAATCATACCTACAGGTCAGATTCCGCCATCAGATATGGGTGGCGATGAATCCAAACTTTTCGACTTGATTGCCCGCACGTTCCTTGCAAGTTTCCATTCAGCAGCAACGAAGGAGATTATCTCCCGTGTTGCCGATGTTGATGGGGAGATGTTCCACGCCAAAGCAGAGAGGTATGTCGAACTAGGGTTCAGGGAAGTCCTTCCTTCAAAGGCCAAGATGCCTGAAGGTTGGGGTGAGCTTCCCGAGTCACCGGCCAATGCCGAAGTAGTGAGTCATGAATGCCTCGCCGAGGCCACCAAACCCGTTCCTCGACTCAAGGAGGCTCGTTTGCTCCAACTGATGGAACACGCAGGAAAGGACATTGAAGATCAATCATTGGCTGAGGCAATCGAGGGTAAGGGTATTGGAACACCTGCGACCCGTGCTGATCACATAGAGAAACTGATCGAGAAGAATTATGTCGGGCGTTCACGTTCGGGAGTACTTCGTGCATTGCCAAAAGGGATTCGTTTGATCGATGCACTCAGGCGCATCCCAGTGGATTGGATTGCCTCGGCTGAATTAACCGGTGACATGGAAGCCAACCTTGCCGATGTAGCAAAGGGTGCCGTCCCAAAGGAGACCTACATGGATGAGGTCCGGGAACGGACGCGAGAACTTGTCGAGCGCGTGAGGGAACACGATCGTGCCACCTTCTATTCAGATGAAGCTCCCATTGGGAACTGTCCTAAATGTGAGGGGGCGGTACTTGAGACCGTGTTCGTCTATCAGTGCGAGCATAATGCTGGGAAGGGAGATGGATGTGAATTCACGTTCTGGAAGGATACCTCGTCACGATGGTTTGACAGGTTAACAGCCTCTCGATTGCTTGAGTCTGGACGAATCGATGACCTTCATGGATTCTTTAGAGTTGACAATGAACCGTTTACTGCCAGTGTCACTTTGCTTGAGGGTGGAGATGTCAGGTTTGCTGGCAGCCTTTCAGGCGTAACTGCAGATGATGAGGCGATTTGTCCTTGCCCAACATGTGCAGAGGGTACGATTCGTTCTGGTGTCACTGGCTTTGGATGTGATTCTGAGGACTGCAAACAACGTCCCCTCCAGATTGTGAAATGTCATCGGACCATGACTGCCGATGACGCTAGAGCGCTGTTTGCTGACGGTGCAACTGAATTCTACGATGATTTCATTGGTCGTAATGGACGCCCATTCAAGGCTCGACTCAAACGCTCAGGGACGCGTGTCGAATTTGAATTCGCTCCGCGTGAAGGGTTGAAGGAATTCTCCGTGACACCTGGAGTTGTCGCTATTTGTCCTAAGACTAAAGCAGAGATTATCGAGACACCTACGCATTTCAAGCCTTCAGATGAGGAATCAAAGTGCCGCATCAATCTTGAGAGAGAAGTTGGAGGGCGTGAGATGAGTCGTGATGATGTAAAATCGATTATCGAAGAAGGTCAAGGTGGTCCATTCGAACTGATTTCTAAGAAAACTGGTAAGCCGTATACCGCAATTCTATTCCTGAAATCCAATGGACGCTATGGGTACCGGTTCGCTAAGAAGGAATGAATTCTCTTGGATAACGCCTCGGAGCGTTTTTGTCTGAACCGTGATTGTTCAACACTGCATGTGGGATGCCATCATCGTTGGAGCAGGGCCCGTTGGTGGTCTCATGGCACGTCGGCTTGCAGAGAATGATCTCAGAGTTCTGATGTTAGAGGAGCATTCTGAGGTTGGAAGGCCATTTCAGTGTACTGGTTTGGTCAACCCAGGTGCGATGGAGATAGTCGGTCTAGAGTCATCGATTCTGACGACGATTGATGGAGCCATCATGCACAGCCCTTCGGGCGTGACCATCCAGATTGGCGTTCGTGGTCGGCCAAGGACCTTTGCAGTCTGTCGCAAACTTTTCGATCAAGGTGTGGTGCGCCAAGCCCTCGATGCAGGTGCTCAAATTCGTCTTGAGTCAAGGGCATGTGGGCTTACTGAGATTGATGATGGTTGGGCAGTCCGCTTTGAGCACCAAGGAGTCGAACACACAGAGAAAACCTCTTTGCTCATCGGCGCCGATGGGGCTCATTCATGGGTCAGGCGTACTCTAAAGATGGGCTTCCCCAAGGAACAGTTGATCGGGTATCAAATCGAGGCTGTGGGATTCTCAACAGAGGACGGTTTTCTTGAGATGTTCACTGGTCCTGACATTGCGCCGGGTCTATTTGCTTGGGCCGTTCCCTCGGGCGAGACCTATCGCATTGGAACATGGGTCAGGTCCTCAGACCTCAAAACTCGCCGGGCAATCGATTTGCACAGTGCCCTTTTGTCATCTCCGATACATGGGCATCGCTTCGAAAATATCGGTGTCGTTGCCCAGCACTGTGGTCCAGTTCCCTGTGGAATGATTCGGCGACCTTGGGCCAGACATGCTTTGGTCGTAGGAGATGCTGCAGGTCTTGCTAAACCTACCACAGGTGGTGGGATTGGACCAGGATTCAATCAAGTTGAGGCCATTGCTCCTCGAATCGCCAAAGCGATTCAAGGCGGCTCACTGTCGGCATCTGCGTTGCGCCGAGTGATGCGACCTACTGTGAAGATTGGGAAGGAGCTCGAACGAAGTCGAATCCTTCGCAACGTTTTCGTGACCGATCGTTCACCAACCGAACTTGATGATGTCTTTCGCTCCTTTGCTAAGCCTGAGGTTCTGGCATTGATCAACAAGGAGGGTGATATTGAACATCCTGTTCGTCTAGGAATGAGCATGCTGCGCCGAGTACCTGAGTTTCGAAGACTTGCAACTAAGGCAACGTGGGCTTTACTGACAAAGAGGTCCTAAATTCACACAGAACCTACGATGGCTTCGATATCATCGATTGTCTTGGGACAGTCACTGCTGAGAACATCTGGGCCTTCTGCAGTGACATGGATATCATCCTCTATCCTAACACCTATGCCTTTCCACGCATCATCAACGTCACTCAAGTCGGAACGCCAGCCTGCGATGTATAGGCCGGGCTCTATTGTCAGGACCATACCCTCCTCAAGGAGTCTTGGCTCTTTGTCAGGTTGGTAGGTGCCAACGTCGTGCACGTCAAGTCCTATCCAGTGACTGGTGTTGTGCATGAAGAATCTCCCCAATTGGGTCTCAGATTCTTCTTTACCGCTGACAGTGATCAGGCCAAGTTCGATGAGCCCTTCTTTGAGGACCTCGCTGGCTACCTCATGTGGGCGTGTGTATGGAACTCCAACTACACAGGCATCGATGGCTTGTTGTTGGGCCTCAAGAACCAATGTGTACATATCTCTTGCTCGGTCATTGAATTTTCCATCAATAGGCCAGGTCCGAGTCACATCAGATGCGTAGCAGTTTACCTCACACCCCGCATCAATAAGGACCAGTTCTCCAGATTCAATGATCTGGTCATTCTTTTGATAGTGCAGGATAGTCGCTCTGTCACCTCCGCCCACTATCGAGGGGTAGGCCCAACCGTCTGCCCCCAGATATCTGAAGTGGCCCTCGATGATGGCTTCCAATTGCCACTCGCCAATTCCCGCGTGGGCTTGACGCATCGCTTCGATATGAGCCAATGCAGTGATCGTGCCTGCGTGTCGCATAATAGCTATCTCAGAAGCTGATTTTTTCAGTCGTAATTCACTGGTGATGCTTCGAGGGTCGACGAGTTGCTTTGGACCCGTGTTAAGCCTTTGACGCTCTCTTGTCTCTTCAGCCATGGCACCGTGGACGAGATTGTCAAGCTCAGGATGAATTCCCAACACATGGTAGACAATAGCAGAATTCATAATGGCCTCTGTGAGCCATTTGTCCCAGTTGTCAAGCGGATGTGCTGCATCAACGGGATGTGTCTGTTTGGCTTCTTCGGGTCCAGTCCGCCGTCCTGTCCAAATTTCCTTGTCGATGTTCTGTGGGGCGACGAACAGGTGCCACGTCGCACCACCATTGTCGTCGACAAGTGCGGCAAGAATCCCTTCGTTCTCTGTCCATCCGCAGAGATAGACCAAATCGCTACTTGGTCGATGGACATACTCGACGTCTCGCGATCTGATTCGGGCAGGGTTGGTGGGGAAGATAGCAAGAGAACGCTCTGGTATCCCCTCGATGAAACGTGATTGCCTCTTCTTGTATTCCTCCGGCCCAGCCTTCGCCGGACTTTCGAGTACCTTTCCTCTGAGTTCCATCGAGTGCCGAGTTCACAGTTCATTCATTGACCTGATGGTGGGTCCTTTCCCCATGATGGTACTCTGTAGCGATACCCTGCCAACCATCTGATTGTGAAAGCACCTCCCACCAATAGCGCTAGGATTGCTATTGCATGGTTGAGACCAAGGTCAAAGATGCGCATGCCTGTAGTGTCCTCTGATTCTTCACCCATCTGGCCTTTTTCCTCTGTAACATCAGTGATATTGACAGAGATGCTCGTTATTCCTTCGGGATGCACTGCCTCAACGACTAGCATATCGCTGAGGTGGTTGAACCACGTCGTCTTGACCTCCACATCTTGTCCTGTTGCCACAACTACGCCATTGAGCAGCCATCTCACGTCATAGTCTGAATCCCTATGGATAGGGTGGCTGAATTCGATAGAGAGCCGCGTCCCATTTTTCACTGATAGTGTATTATTCAGCCAGTGGGGCTTTCCGTCAATTTGAATGGTTGCCAGTGGCTCGATAGAGAGCACCTCGATGATGAGTTCGATTCGTAGAGTGTGGCCAGCGATATCTTCAACGGTAACTCGGACAAGATGTTGGCCTGGTACGCTGGTGTTGATACGAATGCTTTCTCCTTGATCCAGAATTTCAAAAGGTTGTGATTCGCTTCCATTGAGGAGTGAATGAGTCCATATGATGGTGCCATCTTGGACGAGGTCATACCCTATATCCTGAACTGAGAGGTTGACCATCACTCCCGCACCGCTAGCAAGAACAGATTGGTTCTGAGTTGTCATCGAACCAGTAGGCGTGTTCCGATCGAGGAAGATGATTCTGCATTCATTCCACAACGTTGGTTCATCGGTTGACGCTAATCGAATAAGCAGCGGCCCATCTGTGTATGAATCGAGAATTTCAATCGTTCGAACCCTTGTTGCCGAAGCATTCTCTGGAACCACATCGCATCTGTTCAGAACAGTTGGCCTGATGTCAAGGTGGTCGACGAACAAAGACCAACCGGCGAGTTCTAGAATTGGTTCGATACTCTGCCATGAATCGAGCACGGTACCTTCTCTTGGTTCAAGCCACCCTGGCGATGAGTCTACCATTTGTGGTATCATTGACCACTGACTCGTCATGTCATCGGACAGAAACCGAGCGATGTGGCCATTATTCGAGGTTGCTTCGACCATGAAGGTGCATGGACAGCCCTCTGGAAGGTCATGTAGGTATCTTGCTTCCACAGTTCTGCTTGTTATGCCATCCGTTCCATTGATCCAGGTCAGTGGTAGGTGACTAATTTCCATTGGGGTCCCTCGAATGAACCATCGGCCTACAACATCTTTGATTCCTTCAGGGTGCGAAGCCATGAAAATGGCCGAGTCGTCATCGTCCAACAATTCTGATTGACCCCTTACTACGGGTGCTGATTCACTGGTTCCAACCTTCACAACTAACGATTCGATGAATGTAGTTCCATCATCGAGATGGTGTCGAATATCCAGAGTATGGTCTCCTACTAGTTGGCCATGGGTTATCGTGGCACCGTAGTGAGAACGAACAGATTCAGTGGATCCTTCTACAGTTCCTCCTTCCCATAGGCCTTCATCTATTCGAACCTCAATTGCCACGAGTTGGCGCTCATCTGAGGCAAAGTCTGCTGAGACTATTGCCAGGTGTTCTCCGATATAGCCTTCGTTCATTGGTGAATGGATATGTATCTCCCACGTTGTTTCATCAGAGTCCCCTTGGGCACTCGCAGACCACAATGGTGTGCTCATTACGAGGAGTACGGTGCACGTCAGCAGGGCGTGACGTGCCAACGGCTTTTCCCCCTAATCATCTGTGTTGCACAACTGGAAGGGACCCGGTTGGCTCTGGATGTCCTTGGGATTAGTGTTCCATTTGTACTCACACCAGTTCTCAAAGGAATCCATGTCGGGATCATCGTCCCGGTCATAATCATCGAATGGGTCGAAACCAAAGTAATACTCCCAACCACTGGCCATCCCGTCATCATCGTGGTCCATGTAGTATACTTCTGACCCATCTTCCCAAGAATCGCTGTCAGTATCATTGGTGACAGGATTGGTTCCATTGGACCATTCCTCATAATTTGTGAAATTTGCAAGATCATCGTAGAAACGTTTGCCATCCGGTGTTGTTGGATCGATATGGCAGCCTGCATCAGGGCAGTACCGCCGCAGCAAGATGGCACGGTCCATGCCATCTCCATCAGGATCTTCCTCGCCGTCAGGAATGTTATCGAGGTCACTGTCAGGCATTCTTGGGTCAAGCAGGCCTCGGGCACCAGTTTCGGAGAGAACCTCTGCATCGACGAGGCCGAGGATTGTTGCGTTTTCACTCGCCTCTACTTCCCACCCATCTGGGAGTCCATCCTCATCTGTGTCATTATGGACAGGATTTGTGTTCCAACCATTGCTCGTGGGTCCTTCTTGTGTGTTGTTGAGGCCATCATCATCCACATCTGTGGTCGTGTCAGGGATGCTTGAGGCGGGGTTGATGGCCCACTTGGCAGTGATTCCTGCAGTTAATACACCATCAAGATTCATTTGCTCGATGTCGTAGACCTTAGCCCATTTTCCAATGGGGTTGCGCCAGAGGAACCCTCCTGGATTCTTGAGACAGGTTGTATTGTCGATTGGGCAGTCTTCGGGTCGCCATGGGATGGTGGAGATCCAGAGACTGTGTGACTTGGTATTATCCTGCACAGATTCAATCTGCATCTCCCACCCGTCGAGCATGCCATCTGAGTCGGTGTCATTGTTCAGAGGATCAGTGGGGTCTTGGAAGGGCCGTGGGAGGAATAGAATTTCATATCCATCCTTGAGACCATCAGAATCTGTGTCTGAACGATTCGCGTGGGTGATTGTGTTGTCACGTTTGCGATTTACTTCTTCTCCATCCTCCAGTTGATCGTTGTCAGTATCGAACATGGAGGCGTTGGTGAAGTACTTCCCTTGATCACCTATTCCCGTCCACATGAAACCCTGAACCTGTTCAAGCCAGTCGCTCAAACCGTCAGAGTCAGTATCGTTGTTTGAGGCATTGGTGAAGTACTCGCTATACTCGTCGACATCATTGAGTCCATCGTTATCAGTATCGATCTGTGTAGGGTCACTGGTCACGGGTACGATGATGGATCCTTTTGTGGCAGTGACTACACGAATCTCCCAGCCAAGGACCTCTATTCCATCCTTGAGGCCGTCCCGATCCGTGTCTGGGTGAGTTGGGTTAGTTGAGTCTGCAATCTCACGACGATCCTGCTTAGTGGGGTCATCAAATCTCGATTCATATTCATCGAGATTGGTGTACATCTCATCTGCTTCGACAACTTCAGCCCACACAGTCTGACGGGAGAATATCTCTTGGCCTTGTTCGACATGAATCTCGTAGACCTTACCAGTACAAGGAGAAAGGACATCATATCTCGTGGTGGTTATATCTATCACCTCTGCAACAGCGATCACGTCGCCAGCCTCTACATCGTCGCCGATTTGAACGACGATGCTCTTTACGCGAGCGGCATAGTCGAGCTCAGTGAACTTGACCTGACCATTGCTATCACGGTCAAACCCGTCTCGGTCAGGGTCCTTGTCGCTGTTGGTCGGGTCGAGGGGGTCGATGCAGTTCTTAGATTCCCACCCATCAGGCATAGCATCGTCATCGCTGTCCCCATCCATGGGGTCCGTGAATGTGAATGAGTCTACCCAAGCGGGGAGGACGAACTCGGCCAATTGCCCCCATGGTCGTGGATTTGGTCACTCCAGAGTTTGCTTGGATTTCTCATTTCCCAGTTCTCTATCTCACGTTCGATATGCGCTGATTCCAATATGTCTGGGCATGTCTCCTTGATGAATCCGTATTCCTCGAAACTTGTCAGGCCGTCTTCATCGGGATCGCCATAGGAATCAGATGGATCTGAGGCATCGAGGGGCTCAAGACCGTTGCGTGGTAGTGAAAAGCAGAACTCGTAGCCATCTGGCATTCCATCTTGGTCACTGTCATAATCAGATGGGCCGTTTCTGCGACCATCTAAATCGTCATCGAGGGAGAGCCAGTTCTGGTCCTGATTGATTTCATCGGAGAAGGGGGCCTTCCTTGTGTATTCCATGAACCCAGAACCACAATTGATGCTGACAGTAATCTCACCTGTAGCAATCTCTGCGGTGTCGGTTAATCCATCCCCATCTGAATCCGAACTCTCAGGATTTGTTCCAAAGTCCTCTTCAACGTAATTTGGCAGATCGTCACCATCACGGTCGAGAACCTGATCACAACTGTAACGAGGCGGGTCAGAATCATCTCCAAGGTTGGTCCAGTTCGTTGCACCAATCAGATTCTTCAACTCATTAATGGATATCTCAGTGAGCAAGGGGCAATCCCAATTGCCATCGAGGGGGTCGAACAGTCTGAGAGCGGCGAAGCCTTCCTGTGATGTGCTGGATACCTCACCTTGGGAGTTGACGTAGACTGTGACATTCATCCGGGCCTCCCAACCATCACTCAAACCATCCCCATCAGTGTCTGCTCTCATAGGATCTGTGCGATTTGCCACCTCTTGTGCGTTGGTGAGTCCATCGTGGTCCGGATCACCGTCTGCACCATTGTTTGGATCGGGTGAGGTTTCATTTTGATCACCTGTAAAACCTGCGTTATCATCGATACTCGTACCATCGCCAGTCGAATTGCCAGCTGTGCCACCATCCAGTGGGTCGAGTCCTGAGAAATACTCCGCCGAATCACTCAAACCATCACCATCGGTATCCGGGTTATCTGGATCGGTGCCAAGTTTGTCCTCAAGTCGGTCGACAAGGCCATCGCCATCGCGGTCATCATCGTCTGCTACTGAAGTATCCTCAATTTGTTCCTGAAGACCTGCTGTGCTGTCTTCAAAGGACACGTTTGTCTCGATGATGGACTTCGTAGCAGCGAATCCTGAAGCGAAGACAACGGACGCAATGATGGCCCTGACAGCCCATTTGTTCGGATCACCTACCATGCGCTCACCTTGCTGTACGTGTACTACAGCAAGCCGACCAACGTCGATTAGGGCATAAACCTTAGCGCATGATGCGTGCAGTAGAGTTAGGTCGCTATCGCTCGCCATGGCTCGATCGATGCAATCCAAACCCCCTCTTCCCTCTGCCATTTGATTCGAGGGATTCGGTGCTCAGCCACCTGCCACAATGCGAGGAGTACTCCGCTCAATATAGCAGGATGGATGATGGATGCAAATTCGAGTTCAATCTCACCATGTTCGCCAAATTGTCGTACGTTGACCGCACTGCAGAGGCTGCTGCGAGCAAGCCTGTGGTTGATTGCTAGGCGCCAGTGCTCTGCCTCTGCGACCAGCAGTTCATCAATGTGTTCTTCCAGTCCTTCTGAGATTGCTGTAGCAATCATCGTCCAGACTCTATCTCTGGTCGTTTCATCAACACCGTCTGGAAGCGGGAGGTCCCATTCACATCTGGAATCGGTAAGCGCTGGCGATCCCTCCTCCTGAAGGGTTTCAAGAACCATGACCAGTGCATCGAAGAACTGAGATGGGAAGATGATAGAGGGAACTTGTTCCAATGTCATAATTCCATCAGGGGTGATACCTGCGTCGTGAATCAGTTCACTTTCAGGCCTCTCTCCTTGACCTTCGTCGGAAGTGATGGTCTCTTCAGGTTTGAAGAAAGGCCGGTCGGTAGCCTCAAGGGTGATTCGGGCACCATCATCGCGATCATCCTCCCACCGCATCCTATGTGTGCATTCTGTTAATTGCTCAAATGCTGCGGTCAAGGCTCCAGCGAGCAGACTTGTTCGGACAGATCTCCTCGCAAGGATGGTGATTTCTGTGCCCTCAGTTGCCTTGGACACAGATCCTATTCCACGAAACTCATACTCTTCGCTGATCAGAGCCACACGTTTCTTCCATTTGCCGAATAGGTTGGATGGCCACTCTACACCTGCCCAGCGATAGGCTTCCACTTCTGCCATGGCATTTGCATAACGCCGGCCGAGGGGTCCAAAGGTGCGTTCAAGGGTGTCTTGTATGTGTTCGAACATCTGTCGCTCGAAGATGACAATGGCCCTTCCACTATCCGAAGTGTCACCAAGGCGCCCATCCGTTCTCGCAGTGAAGCGTGCTGTGAGCCTTGCAGACAACTCTGCATCGTGATGTCCACCAGTTCCTTCAATCAGCGGCATGGTTCGTCAACTCTCAACCTTTGCGCCGTGCTGCACGTCGCTTGGAATCAGAAGTTAGGGAACCAGAGACAACTGAGCGGGACCTCGTGTAGGTCTGGGTCCTATCACTTCTATGTTCTTCACCTTCAGCGCGTCGAGAGAGGCGACGGGGAATCAGCGCGTTGTTGATGCGCATACCCTCAGCACCGAGCAGATTCTCCCAGACGTTATCGTACTCCGTAGTCGAGCGTGTTTGACGCTTCCACCAATTTTTCTGGAGCACGCGATCACGTGCCGGTTTAGATGCTTGATAGGCAACACGTTCGCTATTCATCTTCCTCCGATATTCCTTCGCGTTCTCTTTGTTGAGTCTCCACGTCAACCATCCCGGATATCCTAGGTCGTATACCACGCCATTGATTGAAGCAAGAATCCCACTGATCAAGAGGTGGGTCCCGATGGGGATGTTGTCTTTGCTAAGTTTGATCTTGTTACGGCGCAAGTACCTCTCATAGGCAATCATCGCTCCTTGGTCCCGATGCTTGATGATTTGTCGAGATTGCACTTTTGCGCGGCGAAGATATACGAATGCTGCAAACCCAATCCCACCGAATATGGCACGTTGTTGATTGAACTCAGCACCCATAAGGTAGTCATATCCAAACGCTAGAGTGCCGAAACCGACAAGCGCTAAGATATACATCATGAAGCCTTTTGCCCTGCTTGGTTTGTATCTGGGTGGCATGACTGCTTCGATGGCATCCCCTGAGGCCACCCATAGGTTTGCAGTCAAGGCTTCGTCACGACCAGATTTCAGAGCTAGCGCAGCCATAGGGTTGGAGGGTGCTTTGTCTATCCATCGTCGTTGACCCTTCCAGTCTCCAACTGCTAACGATGATTCAAGTTCATCTTCATGGGAATCGTAACCAAGAATTCCTCCGAGGGCCACGACTCGAGGATCATTACCCGCCTTCTCGGTTAATTGCTGATAGATATCCAGGGCTGAGAACAACTCCCCTTCATCGAGTAGACAGAGGGCCACGGCGACGCGAGCAACTACTGAATCTGGGCGTTTGCGAACCATCTCTATCGCCACTTCCATTGCCTCCTCATGGCGTCGGTGGATGCGCAACATCGCTATTGAGGAGATGTTGGCGTGGAAACCAACGTTGTCGTTGTGAGTCAACATCTGCTGCCCGAGTATTGGGTCCCATCGCCTCAATCGGTTGCCAAGGTCCATGAGAAGATCGATGAGACTGTTGTTCTCGTAATTGTACAGGTCATCTTCTTCGATGTTCCCATTCCATGGATCGAACCACTCGATGATCAGGGCGAGCATTTCTGGTTCGTCATAGGAATCATCCTGGAGGAGATTCCGCAAAGATTCTCTAGCTGCGTCGAGCCGTCGTCCGGCCACGTGCGATAGACAGATGATCATGCGTGATTCGTCATCCTCGCCACCTTGTTGAGCGAGCAGGGAACGTGCAGCCTCTGCAGCGTCACTCCACAATCCGCGCCGGCCGCTCAGAAGCATTCGAGCTCGCGTACGCTGCATCCTGACGGTTGCTTCATCGCCGTCGATGTCGTCGTTGAGTACTCGTGTGAGGGCATCAAGGTCATCTGCTAAGGCGGCATCTGCGATGACCTTCTCAAGATCTGAGCCGGAAGTCGTCGAAACGTCTCCATCACGTCTTTCGTCGGGATTAAGATCGAATTTCATTTTTCTCAGCGAATTCAGCCGGACTAGCGATAGGAGCCAAGTGGTGAGAAAGATGGAGTGTCCCGCACTGATGAACCACCATACGGTACGGTCGACTGTCTCTTTGGTGAAACCTTGAGCATCAAGCAAGTCGGTGTAGGGCATGAAATGCTGGAATTCAGTATAGCAGGTCATCATCATCAGCAGCACCGAATATCCACTGAATCCTGCGAATGCAAAGAAGAGGAGTTTGTTCTGCGCTGACTGTTCGGAACGAATCTCACGAGGTGTTGCAAGAATCAGCCCTCCGACCCCTCCGAACGCCTGTCCTCCAAGGAACATGACCCGCGTTACTTCGAAGATGAAAGCCAGTCCGATGATTGCGACATTGAAGCTCAGGTAGACTGACAGAAGTGCAGAACTTGATTTTAGGGCGGTGCCTATTGCTCCGAGTTTGTCAACCCATGGGGCGTTAAAGAACTTGTACGCCTGCCATCCGAATAGGCCTCCAAAGTCATACATCTGAGCTGCGTTGGCATTGTTCTGGTCCAGAACCTCTAGGTAGACTACCGTAAGGACTCCATTGATTGCAGCAAGCGGCATTGTAAGGACGAATATGATGATGACAAAGGCCGCCAAGCGACCGCCAAATCCTTTTTCGTCCGGGTCGATTGGATTCTTTCGTCCACGCAGTGTGCGGAATTTATTGAGAATTAACATATTCCATGAAGCTCCCATGATTCGACCATAAGCCATGATGGTGGGCCCCATGAATGCGAGTAGTCCAAGTGATACGTACAAGGCTCGCTCGTCTGAGCCCACTGGGTAATTTGTCGCTGTAATCAGGGCCAGAACGACGACACCTCCGAGTGCGAACATCGTCCCAAAGCGGCGGATGAAGCGCTTGAAGGGGTTGACTTTCTTCTCGGCCTGACTCTTTCTGGCCAACTGTGCGTTCATGGTCTCCCAGGGTGAAACAATGATGGGGATGCCAACAAGCATGATCACGAAGAAGACGATGGGTTCAGCGTAAGTCGTTGGATTGATGAACAACTCACAGATGAGGATGAGAAGTCCTGCCATTGACAGGAGGTATGCATAGATACCCCATTCAACAGAGCGTTGGCCCATCAGCGCGCGAGCCTCTTTGCGATTGCGAGTCAGGCGATGAACCTCATAGATGTCATCGCCGACTTCAAAAGCCACCTGTAGCGAACTCAAATTCTGAGGAACTAGTACTCTCCAGAGTACTAGCATGACGATCAATCCTATAATGACTGGTAGATAATCGATGGGCTGAAGTTGATCGATAGGGATGACACTGACAGTCTCCTCTTGTGCAGTGACCGGCATTGCAGTCATCAGAAGGACCGCAAGCGGGAGCAGCGCGCGGCAGAAACTCCTTCCCATCATCTCGTGCTCCCTCACGACGTCAAGAACCTCTCGATTCGAACAAATGCTTCATTCAGGATTTCAAGGTCTGCTAAGTAAACGATGCGGACATGGCCATGTCCGTGCTTCTTGGAGAACCCACTTCCGTGCACAAGGAGCACGTGTTCACCGTGTAGAAGGTCAAGGACGAAGTTTTTGTCATCGTCCATCCATCTTGGGTGAGTAAGACGAGCGAACATGTAGAAAGCCCCTCCTGGAGCCTCGACCTCGATTCCGTCGATTCCATTGATGCGCTCAATGCACAAATCTCGGCGCGCAACCACTTTGGCATTATATCCGTCCATCCATTCCTTGTCCCCAGTCAGCCCCGCTAGGTATCCATGTTGGGCGGGAGTTGAGGCGCATAATCTGCTGCGGAGCAGGCGCTCGATTCCATCACGGACAGATTCGAGTCGGGCACAAGGATCGTGCAAAGCCATGTATCCGATGCGCCAACCCGGGGCGTAGTACACCTTCGCAACACCATTCAGGGTGATGACGGGAACATCTGTGGACCTGCTAGCGATTGAAACCTTGTGGCCAGTAAAATCCATCCGGTCATAGATCTCATCTGCTACAACGATGCAATTCGGCCACTTCTTTGCGATCTCCAGAACCGCTTCTATTTCATGTGGTTCGCAGACATTGCCGGTCGGATTGTTCGGATCGATGAGCACGAGCAGGCGCGTGCGCGCGTTCATTTTCGCAGATATATCTTCAAGGTCAACTCTCCAGCAATCTCTTGAATCCAACTGATACTCAATGGTTCTGGCCCCATACATCTGGGGGTAAGCGAGGTAAGGGGGGTAATGGGGCCCAGGGGCAAGAACCTCGTCACCTTTCTCAAGGGTTGCAGCAAAGAGGATCTGCAACGCTTCGGTGACACCATGGCAAACGTAGACGTCATCAGGCTGGCATGGCCAGCCGCCGCGTGGCTTACTACATTCATCTTGGGCAATAGCAGTGCGAAGGGCCGGGATTCCATAGGAGGGTGAATAACCGTTATGCTGATCACGTAATGCTTTGGCATAGGCATCAATCATATGATTCGGGGTTGGTAAGCCCGGATAGGCAAGAGGATCACCGATGTTGAGTTTGATGATGGAATGTCCTTGAGCCTCGAGGGCGGTGGCGGGAACCACAACGTCACGGATGGCGTACTCGACTCGAGCTGCCCGCTCAGAGCAGGGTATTAGGTCCACATGTGCGGTGGGGTGAGCCTTGGACATAATCGTTCGCTGTGAGCATGACAATACGAATGGAAAAAGCAGTCCTAGTATGGGGAAGGTTTATTACATATATAATCTATATATGATATATGGCCCCCCCAGATGGTATTGTCCGGCGCACCCACCGCCGCGTTTCGGTGGAGCAGTGGTTGAAGAGCCATAGCAACAAGATGCAATTCATCCGGACCATCAGTTCGTCTCTTGCAGCCTGCTGTGGTATGCTCGTGTTTCTGAAGATCTTCGGCTACCTCTGATGATCCTCGCTCAGTTCTTGCTGAACTGTCATGCGCCGAACACCGTACCATCCCAGACCGATTGCAGTAGCCAGAACCGTCATGCTACCTGTTGCCATAACCATCCCTAGGAGTGAGAATCTCTCCTGCTGTTGTTCGGCAATCTCCACCACTGAATCGTTGACTCTTTCATCAACCCAGATACTTGTCTCAATGACGCGCTTCTGATAGTACAATTCAAAGTGCCCATCAGACGTAAGGCTCAGATTAGTTGTCTTTAGATGAACATTCGAACTGTTAGTTGCATTGACGCTGAACAAATTCGATGTCCACATCACTTCATCACCTTCCATGTATCGAACACTCGCATTGGTTGTCGTTGCCCTGCCCAAGTTGTTGACCTTCAACTCAATTGAATCATCGCTGACGATCATTGATTCCACACTCAACCGTGCTCGCCAATACCAGATGTTGGTAATCAGATATCTCATCACTTCCAACTCTTCGCCCAAACGACTCGACAATGCTTCAGTAGTTCCCAACAGCCACTGCTCATCATCTGTTTCAAACGTAAATGTAGGATACCCCATGATGCCATATCCATAATCCCGGCTTGTGCCTGAATTAGGGTACAAACCTTGGTTTGCATTCCGAATAGGAATATCAGAAATATTGGCGTGAATGTCATCGCGAATTCCATGAAACAATTCCCAATCGACGGGCTGGTCGGGGATATATCCCCATGGATGTAGCATGATCCAGACCCCTGTGTGCATGGTGATGTACAAATCGGCATCAGGAACAACCGTGTTCATGTAGACTGAATTCGCTAGTGTTTCAGCTTCGCTGAATGGGCCCGAACCAGGTTGAGTTTCATCCTGTTCGTTCCAATGATGGTCATAGTTTCTATTCAAGTCAACTTGATTGATGTTCCAACGCGTGTCGAGGTCGTTGCCATCAGCATTGAGCATGATGAGGATGTGCAACTCAGTTGTTGTGAGTACATCGATGACGTTTTGATCTCCCGCCTCCCATCCCTCGATATAGAATTCCGCTGCCAGGAATGCAAGTTCGGTCCCCAGGTGCTCATTGCCATGATGGCCCCCATCAATGTAGACGATGTCCTTTAGAGTCCCATCTGCTTTGGTTTCCTGACTCCAATCCGAGATTCGAACAACCCAGAGATTCTTGCCGAGTTCAGTTTGACCTGCAATGGTCAGGTCAACAATTTCGGGATACTCATCTGCCCATGCATTTACGTCAATGGTGAGAGTTGTGTAACTGTGGTACCAGTGCTCCTGAATGATGTTAGGTTGGCCTTGGGCACTGGCAGGGAGCGGCGAGCATATCAGCATGGTCATGACCGTGATCACAGTCATGTGACGTCCAAAGCCCTCTGAATCACCACGCATCTACGACCTCCTCTGGCCCAAGTAGAGTGGCTTGTTCACTTCCACTTTCGTGGCCAATGTCTGAAAGTCCTACCTGACGAGCCATTGCTGGTTCACGAGTATCGAGAGGGACACCTATGCTGATGAGGAATGAGAAGATTGCTGGAAGGAGAACCAAAGCTGATGCTGCTGCAATGATGAGCAGGACGATGATGACAGTGAGGAAGGGCCCCACCTCAGGTATTGGAATGAGGTATGCTGTGCTCAGCCCGAGAATAGTCACAACCGTTGCTTCGGTGAGGGACATGCCAGTGGTAACTGTGGAAGTAATGACTGCTTGTATATCACCACCTAGTTCGCGGACACGGTTAGCGATGTGGATCGAATAATCCACCCCTACACCGATGATGATCGAACCAATCATGACGGTCACAAGTGAGAGTGATATCCCGAACAGATGCATGACCAACCATTGCAAGGCGACAGTCGAAGCGACAGGAAGTGTTGTGTAGAGTGCGAACCGCATGTCTCTGAAGACAAAGGCGAGCGTCATCAAAGTCAAACCTACGGCGGTGAACAGAGAGATCCACTGCGAGGAGACGATTAGATTGTTCACAGCAATAGTCACAGCGGCGATGCCAGTCAGTTCATGCACATCGATGATGTAGTTCTTCGTCGTATTCTCATTGACCATCGCCACTGCTTGTTCGGTCTTTGCTACGGGCATGTAGGGCATGTTGATGTAGAGCAGGGTGCGAGAGTAATCCTTGCTCATGAATAACTCGCGCGTTTCATTGGTCAGGGAGCGATAGAACACATCGAGCATGTAATTCTCAGCCACCTGATTGTCGACGGCGATCAAGATGTCCCAGAACGAACTGCTGCCGTTCACCTCTTGTGTGACGATTTCCCTGATGATGGCCCCGAATGGGTCGGGGAGAGGAGTTCTGTTCAACTCCTCCCATATGGGTTGACCTGAGACCTTGAGATCGATGCCAACCACCTTCATCATGAAGGTGATGCTCACAGCGGTCGTGTCGTTAACTCCATTGACCCGTGTGGTCAATGTGTCAACGTCAAGCAGATTATCTGCAGGTCGCTGACCGCTTTCATCCTCGGATTTGAAGTAACCTTCAGCAAGGAGCATGCCAATTTGTCCAGCGTTAAAATCCTGTGAGTATTCACTCATCTTCGCTACAGCTGTTTCTTCAGGTGGAGCCATGCGCAGAAGATCGATGTCTCTGGGTATGTTTGGCCGTGCCCATACTGCTGAGAGTATGATGAGAGTGAGGAATAAACAGAGTACCATGCGAGAGCGTTTGACTGGTGCCCCGACCATAGCGTTGAACACACGTGGAGGGTCGTGCACAGGTTTGCGCAGGTCGAGCAGCATCACGAGATTGGGTACCATCAGCATTGTGAGTACATAGACGATGATGATGCCCCCCGAGAGGATGAATCCAATCGTTCGAATTGGTGCAAGAGGTGTTGAGATCAATGAGGCGAAGCCGATGATCGTCGTTACAGCGGACAAAAGGACGGCTCGGCCAGTCGAGGCCAGTGCAATCTCCATCTTTTCGCGCGGCGAGCCTTGCTCTTCGGCATATCTGTTCGTGATGTGCAAACCATAGGACACACCGAGCGCTAGAAGAATCGGGCCAACGATGATGACTGTGAGTGTGACCTGCATTCCTAGCAGGCCGACAATGCCTAGGGTACAGAAGACTGCACATCCTGTCGGCAAGCCCGCAATTGTGACCACCTTCAAACCCTGGACCACACGCAATCTGCCTGTTTGAAGAACATCTGAGTGAAACAGGAACAGTCCGAAGACAACGGCGAGAACAGTGAGTGGGAAGACTGACCAGAATGACGATACGATGCTGTTGGTCACGGCGTTGGTGATGGGTACGGGTCCTGTCAGTGACATCTTCAGACCCAGATCTTCCCATCCTCTCTCGGCAGAAAGATTGGCCAGCAGCGATTCAGTTTCATCAATGACGAGGCTAGGTGGTCGATTCTCGGCTACGCCAACGATGATCACTGCCCTGTCCCACTGGCCATCAGTCTCTAGTCTGGGTTCGGTATCCTGTACGAGATAATCAAGAGCGTTAGGTGGCATTGTATCGATGATCTGATTGATGCGCTCCTGAGGGGGGATTCGGTATGAACCGAGCAGGTCTTCTTGTTCATCGATCTGCTCACTGATAGCCAGTGCAATGGATTCTGCAAGGCCTTGCCCTTGAGTTGACTCGGTCAAGAGGGCCTTGGTTACCCGTGGTCCACTGCTGTTGATTTCCTTGATAATCGAGGCAATGGAAAGCACGTAGATTGCATCATCATCCACAGCATTGTCCCGATATGGATTGAGATTATCCTCAGCCATCGAGATTTCACGTAATATAATCTCGTTGGTGATGTTGTTTTGATTGGACTCGATGTAGACGATCATCACATTGGAGGTCCAATCCGCTTCAACAGCTTCAAGTTCCTTTCTTACATTCCCTGCATCTCCTTCTCCTTCGGGGAGGTAGGCTTCGAGATCACCCGTGACGTTGAGAGTCGCATCACCAATGCCGAACCATTGGGTCACAGCTCCTGATTGGTACGTTAGAAATGCTGTAACTGTCAAGCAGATGAGAATCGTAATCAAAGGTGCCGAGGTCAATACCCCTATGGTTCCGCGAGCGACAATATTCTCTTTGATCCGGTCGGGTGCCTCCTTCAGGTATGTTTTCCTTTCCTCGGGTGACATGTCGGCGAAACGACGTCTTCCCTCTCGGATTCTCTCACGTATCTCCTCTGCTTTTCCCTCCGCTCTGCTCCGTTGCTTGGCAAGAGCATCGCGGAGGCGACTGCCGGCAGAATCACTTCCGGACGCTTCGCTCATCCGAACCCCCATCCTATTGTGGTCGACCTGAGTTCATCAAGACATGCATTCTGCGGGCCACCAATGGTCGAGATAGGCTCAAGGCTCATCAAGGCAGGGCCACTCGCTCAGTCGTCCCATGCCAGGCCCGAAGATTCCCGACAAGCGGTGGTCCGTCGATCTCGAGAAGCGGATTCAGGCAGAGCACGATGCCGATGAAGCGTCCTTGGAACGTCGTTATGGATTCAATCCACTCGACGAGCGTGAAATTTTCGTGATTGACACCCCCCCCCCTACCCAAGTGGGACTTGGCACATAGGTGCGGTTGCACAGTATTCTATGATCGATGTGATTGCTCGCAGTCAGCGTCTGCTTGGCAAGGCAGTGTACTTCCCTTGGGGAGTGGATAGGAATGGAATCAACATTGAATTCACCGTTGAGCGGAAGAGTGGGCGAAAGATGAGGACCTTTGATCGGGCAGAGTTCCTCAATCTGTGTGAAATCACCATCGAGGAATATACCTGTGCTATGCGGAACACTGCAAAGCGCGTTGGGCTATCATGTGACTTCTCTAAAGAATACCTGACCGACGCCCCTGACTACCGTTCTGTAACACAATCGATTTTCATTGACCTCTTTGAATCCGGTGACATCATAGAAGCACTGCGTCCGAACCTCTATGATCCTGTCGAGGGGACAACAATCGCAGACGCTGAGGTCGAGCGCCTCTCACGTCAAACAAGTCTTGTCGATGTCAGATGGAGTACAGATAGTGGCCGTGAAGTGATCATCTCGACGACTCGGCCCGAGATGATATGTGCCTGTGGAGTCGTCGTCGTACATCCTGAGGACGAACGCTATACTGATCTTGTTGGCCAGAGGCTGAACCTGCCGATGCCCACAAGTGGGCGCCAGACAAGTGTCGAAGTACGTTCTCATCCTTCTGTCAAATCTGAATTTGGTTCTGGTGTGCTGATGGCATGTTCGTTCGGAGATCAGAATGACGTCGCAGTGTTCAGGGAATTCGGCATGGAACCCTTCCAAGCCATCGACCTTGAGGGAAGGATGACCTCTGTTGCTGGTCCACTCAGTGGGATGCCAGTGGCAGAGGCTAGGACTGAAGCGATTGTTTTGCTCCAAGAGGCAGGGCTGATTGCTGATCTCACCGAGCGTGAACAGGAGGTCCCGGTTTCTGAGCGAGGTAAGAACCCCATTGAGATCATTCTGCTCAAGGAATGGTATGTCCGTCAAACACATGTTCAGGATCGTATGCGCGAGCACATCGACCAGATTGCCTTCCACCCCGAACGTAACAAGCAGTTCCTCCTTGATTGGATGGATAACATCACAATCGACTGGCCGATTAGCCGACGGCGATGGTATCACACCGAGATTCCAATATGGTATGCAGATGGTGGAACCAAGATCATTGTCCCGCCCAAGGGCATCTATGTACAGCCTTGGCGAGAGGACCCTCCATCTGGCAGCCGTGTCCTTGATCGAGAGACGAGGGATGTGCTTGGGACATGGGATTCTCTGTCCTCTTCGTTAACGGAGTTGGAAGGAGAGACCAAAGTTTTCGATACGTGGATGGACTCATCGAACTCCAATCTCTTTGTGAGCGGGTATGGGGGTGACTCACTCGCATTTCAGAAAGCCTTCCCGACCGGCCTTCGTCCTCAAGGCAAGGAGATTGTTCGTACTTGGCTGTACTATACACTGCTCAAATCGACCCTCGTACTCGATCAACCAGGTTTCCAGCATGTCTGGATAGATGGCCTAGGGATGGACCCGTGGGGCCGCAAGATGTCAAAATCATTGGGTAATGGCATCGATGCTGACTCAGTTTTGGAATGTGGTGCCGGAGGGCGCACTGGGATGTGGAAGGTGAGGGGCCCAGATGGCAAACAGGTCGCTCTGCGCGCCAACAAGATTGGCTCTGAATGCTTCCGTCTGTGGAAAGCTTGTGATGCACAGGTCGGCGATGATTTCCACATCAATCCTGAAGAGATCGAGCAGAAGTACTTCGGAGTCCTGACGAAGGTATTCAATGTCGCTCGATTCGCCAGTCAGTTTGATGTCCCGGTGAATCTGGAAGATGTCCATGAGGATCTGGCGATTGAGGACCGTTGGATCTTGGCCGAATTCGCTAGTATCCTCGAAGAGGTTGGTACTGCTTGGTCGCAGATTGACATCTACACTGCAGGGCAGGCTGTGAAGACCTTTGGAACAGGTGTGTTTCCCTCTCACTGGCTCGAGATGGCAAAGTCACGGCTCTATGATGGTGACGCAGCTGCCGCTTGGACGCTGCATCGCATCGTTCGGGATTTGCTCACTGTGATGTCGCCAATCACACCCTTCTTCACAGATTATCTTTCGACGACCTTGTATGGGACAAGCGCTATTGATGTGACGTCCTATCCCACCCAGCCGTGCACAGACGTAGTTCCAGGTAGTTCTGAAGGGGAACGATTGCGTGATTTCACTCCCTCTCTGATAGAGTTCAACTCATATGTGTGGAAGCAGAAGAAGGATGCAGGTCTTTCTCTCAACGCTGAGATCCGCGACATTTCTGTTCCCGATGTTCTTACAGATTTCGCAGATACTCTATCCCGGATGCATTCACTCCGATGAGTGTGTTTTTCCTTCGCTCTATTGGAAGGAATGTTGGATCTGGCAAATGGTGGTAGTTATTGTAACCTTAATCCTCGACCTGTGTAAGATCGATACGCAATTTGACGAGTTCTTCTGAGAGATCCCAGAACAGATCGCAAAACTCATTGTCGTTGACCTGAGGGTTCGGTGAGTCCATCGGCCAACCTCCGTCGACTTCTTTGTCCGTGTATCCTCCGACCTGACTGTAGAAGGCTCCAGGGTGGTTGGAGACATCATCGTTGAGCAGGCAGTGCAACGTGGATTGTGCCCCTTCCCATGGCTCGATTTGACCCATCCACCTAGACAGAATAGGTCTCAGAATCGTGTTCTGCAGGAAGATGCCTATCAGAGGAACGGTGTGGCGGATCAAATTGGTGCGGACGAAACCGGGATGGGCACTGACGGCGGTCACTCCAGTTTCTTCAAGACGTTTAGCAAGTCCCTTAGCGTGGAGGACGTTGGCCAACTTGGACTGACCGTAGGCTGCCCATCCGTTGTATTTCTTATTCTTGAAGTGTAGATCTTCGAGGTCGACTCGTGAGGGTCCGGCAGGTGTTGCGACATGGTAGCTCGATGATAGGTTGACGATGCGGGATGGTGCACTGAGTTTAATGCGATCAAGCAGTAGAGCAGTCAGCATAAAGTGACCAAGATGGTTCGTCCCTATCTGCATCTCAAAACCATCTTTAGTACGGCCTTTTCGTGTGTTCATCACACCTGCATTGTTGACGAGCATATCGATTCGGTCATGATATTCCAAGAGCATTGGAACAAATGTGCGGATGGAACCGAGACTTGCGAGGTCAAGATGTCTAACCTCAAGCATGCCCTTTCCTTCGAGTTCTTCTTGGACCCCGGCAGCTGCTTTCTTCCCTGCCTCCACGTTTCGACACGCCATCACAACCGTAGCACCTTGCCGGGCGAGTTGGACTGCGGTGACGAAGCCGACGCCACAATTAGCGCCAGTCACAATCGCTACTTTGCCAGTCAGGTCCTTCTCAAGATCCGAGGGGTCGACCATTAGGGTCGGCTTCTCAGATTTCGCCACGAGCTTTGCCATGATGACCTTCCTGTGTTCTGCTCACTGGGCGGGCTCGATAAGCAGTTCGCTGACAACTCATTCCTCTTCGAATAGAAGTGTCTGCCTTCCTCCGTGTGCCGAGAGATTCGATAATCTGACTCCAACAAGACGTACTTGCCTGTCTGTATCGTACATGTCTGTGAGCAATCTTATGGCGACATCCCTGATTGGTCGTAAATGCGACGTTGCTACCATAATTGTCCGGGAATGAGCGAGTGTCTCGAATCCTTGGTAGCGTAGTTTTACTTCGATTGTCCGAGCCTCAGCTCCAAGGTCGTTGAGTCGATTCTGCACCTCTGAGCATAGATTGATGAGTTCCTCTTCTACTCGTGCTGGTCGAGCCACGTCCCACGGAAATGTGGTTTCCTTTCCAATTGATTTCCTTGTTCTAATTGTGGCTACCTCATCACTTGTCTCTCCTTCGATAGCGCGCCACAGCCATCCTCCTCGCAAATCTCCTAGCACCTCCATTAATACATCCGGTCCAGTCTCTCTTGCCTCACTGATGCTGATGAGATCGAACTCAGCTAGGCGAGTGGCTGCCTTCGGCCCAATGCCGGGAATTTCTCGGAGGGTGTGGCCATCAATGACGTCTGAGATTCTGTTGGGATCGATGTGTATTAGCCCATCTGGCTTGTTAATCTCTGAGGCCATCTTGGCGAGTAGACGTGTAGGACCGATGCCTATGGACGCTGTAAGCTGAGTTCGCTGGTTGATCACACGCTTGGTTTCTCTGGCAAAGGCGATAGCTTCGTCCAGACTCCTGCCACAGGTGTTGGTGATGTCGAGGATAGCTTCGTCGATCGAGACTTGTTCAAAGCGGTCATGCTGCTTTGAGAGAAGTGCCATCACTTTGTTCGAGGCCTTCTTGTAGAGGTGGAATCTTGAGCGCTGGTAAATCGCGGTTCCAATTGGTGCTGCAGGACATCGCTTCCATGCCTCTGAGATGGGCATTGCACTCCGCACACCAAATCTTCTAGCAGCGTAGTTGCAAGTGGAAACGATGCCACGTCCTCTGCCGTTTTTCGGATCTGAACCGATGATGAGTGGGATATCCTCATCGATGCTGAGAACGACCTGCTCGACAGAAGCGAAGAAGGCGTCCAGATCGACGTGCATCAGGATGCTGTGTGCCATCTTATGCAGAATCGGCGACCCGTGGCTTACATACTCTCCGCAGGTTTGTTGACCCAACCGAGTCCAGGCATTCCATTCAGAGCAGCTAGCAGAGCCTCAACGGTCTGAACAGCGACTCTCTCTTGAGATTCCTTCGTTGCAGCACCTATGTGGGGGGTTCCGATGAAGTTCTCATGCTTGGGGAGGGGATGATTCGGGTCGAAAGGCTCTTCATCGAACACATCAAAGGCACAGGCGTCGAGTTGGCCATTCTCAAGAGCAGTTAAGGCAGCATCCTCGTCAATTAATCCTCCCCGTGCGCAGTTGATCAATACTGCTGGCCCGTCGCATTCAGCTAGTGCATTGAACACCCTTTCATCGATGATGTGCCGAGTCTCTGTCGTCAGACTGCAGTGCATGCTCAGGTGAGTGCAGTGACGTGCCATGTCGATGAGGTTCTCATGCGCCACTACCTCTGCATCAAAGGCATCAGCGGGTAGGAAGGGGTCGAAGGCATGAATGGTCATCCCAAAGGCCTTGGCCAGTGATGCAACTTTTCGTGCTATACGGCCATAACCCACTAATCCGAGATGATTCTCACTCAATTCGTGGCCCGTGAAATTCTTTTTCTGCCACTCTCCGGCTTTGATTGTTCCAGATGCCCTTGGAATCATTCTTGCACATGAGAGTAGGTGTCCCATTGTGAGTTCAGCCACTGCTTGAGTAGAGGCTGCAGGAGAGTTGACGACGATGATTCCAAAATGTGTGGCGGCAGTCATATCGATATTGTCAATTCCGACGCCGGCTCGCCCGATGACCTTCAATTCCCCTTGTGAACCACTTTCGATGGCAGGACCTGTAATCTCGGTCGCAGAACGGATCAGCACTGCATCGAATTCTGCAAGGGCTCCGTTTGATAATTCATCCAATGTGCGATGATTCTCGTCAACCTGATGGCCTGCTGCCTTCAACAGCTTGCGTGCGATTTGAGCTACAGGGTCATTGATGAGAACCTTCGCCATGAGGCGAGCCTCCAGTCCACATTCATCAATTATCCCATTTGGAATTGCCTCTGGTTAGAACATACTCTGTACTCCCTATCGCGATTCTCTTTCACGCAGAGGGCTGAATAGGTTGAAAATACGTCTACCCAAAGGACATTCCGCAACCGCATGAGCGCTCAGCATTTGGGTTGTTGATCTTGAATCCACCACCCATGAGGCTGTCCACAAAGTCGATTTCTATTCCATTGAGAAGAGATGAGTCCTTGTCGTGAACAATCAGAGGTATTCCTGCCACCTCAAGGTGTTGGAATTCACCCTCTGGCAATTCAATCACTTGGAGGTCGTACGAGTATCCAGAACACCCTCCAGAGAGTACGGCGACCATCAGGACGGTATCATCTGGGGCATCGACGAATACTCCCTCTAACTGGGCCTTAGCCTTGTTTGTGATGGTGAGTATAACCTTGACTGGGTCAGTTCGGCTGACTCCGGGTTCCGATTCAGGACCACAGGTTGTCGTACATTCCATACTGTCACCACCTGTCGAACCCTCATCAACCCTACGATTATTTTGACCTCAGGCAGTCGACTTCATTCGCGCTGCTTTGTGCTTGGCTAAGAGGCTAAATCGGCGTAGATTTTCTTCTGCTCTTTTTCGGTCGTTTCCTTCAAGACCTCGAGGGATGGCTTGTTCTAGTGATTTGATCGCATCTGTGTAACGTTCTAGTTCAGCATAGGCCATACCCATGTTGTACAACGTCTTCCCATCTACCTCGGCAGGGTTTGCCTTGATTGAATTCATGAACGATTCGATGGAAGAGGCATATTCCTGAAGCATGTATTGTGCAGTCCCCCGGGCGCGCAGGACGCGTGAGACGATGCGTTCATCATCAACAAAAGCGGTGAGTGCCTTGTCAAAGCAACTCAGTGCCTCCTTGAACTTCTTCTCCTTGAAGAGGCCAAGGCCTCGATTGTACCATTCGATCTCATAATTTGCAACGGATGCTGAATCAGCTCTTCCAACGGCGGATGAGTCGACGATATCTTTGGCATCCTTGGCCAAGACTGCGAGATCCACATTTGTCTTCACTTCCTCGGCACGTTCAGGTACCCGTGCAGGTTTTGGAGCTGCCAGAAGGTCAGCAGTACTTACCTCCGGTTGCGTGGGTTCAGCGTCTGTCTTGGGGCGTGGCGGGTCGACACTCAGTGAGGGGGGGGCTGAAGCCGACGTTGTTTGTGCGGTTTTTTCTACCCTCTGCTGTAGTTTCTCTCCGTTCGTCTTGCACTGGTTCGCCTTGTCTGTTTGCCCGGTTCGTTCAAGGACAAAGGCCATCGTGAACCAATTTTCAGGTTCCTTCTTATCTGTCTCGAGCAGACTTCGGGCCAGAGTTGCAGCTTCTTTCATTTGGTCGGCGAGTGCCATGGCGCGGGCACGGATTCGGTCCTCAGCTATGCCCTTCCCTGCGTGTAAGTGAGTAAGAGCCTCAACTGCGAGTGCCGGGCCAGCAGGAATGGTGGCAGGCAATGATGCACCGTGCATCTGGAGCACTACTTCTTCACCCTCGGCCATGTTGAGTAGAAGCCCTACGTGTTCGAGTCGAGATGGGTGAGAGGGTGTGATGCTCAGAAGTGCTCGTCCTGCAATCAGCATGCCCTCTGCATCCTTTGTCTCCTTGGAAAGGCGCGTGAGAAGGTCTCGCCCTTTCGTGTTCGATTCGTCGAGTTTAACGAGGTCTTTGAGAGCCGCTATAGCCGCAATGTCATCTCCACTCTTTTGGAGAACTAGGGCGAGGTTGTAGTAGCCGCTGGCATTGTTTGGTTCAACTCGAATCGCATGTTGGTATGCTTTGGCTGCGGCAGGGTACTGCTCCAAGCGCGCTAGAGCATTTGCCGCGATTCGCCAAGCGGATGCTGAATCGCCCGCATCATCGCGCAGTCGAGGAAGTAACGTCGCATAGGCGGCCTTGAATTTCCTTTGTTGTACCATTTCAGTCGCCTTCTCAAGGACCTCCTCAAGAGGGGCACTCATTGAAATGGGCTCTTCGTCACCGGTACTCCTATCCTTTACTGAATCATTAGTTTGCTCAGTCGACATGGGTCCGGAGGGGGTAATACCTACATCGGATTTTTCTTCTTTTTCTTCTGGAGCACTGGGCTGTTCATAGGATTGGCGCGTCGAGGTGGGGCCACCTATTCGACCTGCCTTGGCGAGAATACCCAGCATCATCTTCTGGTCGGGATCTATTTCGATGACTTGCTGGGCATAGTCTGCGGCACGCTCAGGCTCATTAGACAATTCTTCAGCAATGGCGAGATTGGCGAGAGTCGCAATATGTTCTGAGTCGAGCTCTAAGGAAACCTCAAGATCCCGGACAGCTGTCTCGTGATCTCCCATCATCATCTGAGCCACACCTCGGTTGTACCATGCCATCGCATTCTCCCCGTCGATGGCGAGAGCACGGTCGAGCAGTGCTACTGCTTCATCGAGATTTCCTCGCCGGCCAGCAATCTCTGCCAACTCAACGAGGGTATCTGGGTCAGATGAATGGATATCAATCCCTGGTGGCTCATTTCTGGAAGATACAATTTCTCTCTCCCTCTTTGGCTTTGGAGTAGGTGCAGGTTCTGCGGAAACACTTGTGGGGGCCTGTTCATTGTTCCTGTCGTCCTCGTCGCCTGAACCGGTGAAGTCGGTCAACTGGCCACTGAATGCATCCTCAAGCATCACGACCTGCTTCTCTGCCTCGTCCTCCTCAGTCCGTGCCTCTGCGGCCATGAGTCCAACGCGGTCCCCGCATGGATAAGCATTGTCAAGAATAGTTTGTCACCTTCGGGGGTGAATTCAAGAGAATGACCCCTCTGAACCGGATGATGGCCGGCCCTCTGAGAGTCCTATGCATCTGTGGTGCACTGCCCCTTTCCTCAACCAATGGGCGTATTCTTGACATTGTTAGGGATCGTCTAGCTGCTCAGGGCGTTGAAGCAAAGATATGGGACCTTGATGAGAATCCACTGCCACATGTGGGGGCCGAAGGATCTTGGAGTAACTCTCAGGTCACTGAGTTCCAAGAATTTGCTTCGGTCTGTGATGCCTATGTTCTTTCTACACCAGAGTATCATGGGTCATACTCGGGAGTGCTCAAGCATCACCTCGATTGGTTGTACAGCAGTCATGTTGGAGGGAAACCCTTCGCCCTGCTCTCTACACTTGGTGGCAGGCCCTCAAACAATGCTCTAAACCATCTTCGAATTGTTGTTCGCTGGGTCCATGGCCATTGTATTCCTGAGCAGGTTGCCGTCCCTCATGCTAAGGAAGCCCTCGCTGATGATGGTTCACTCACCTCTGAGGAAGTGTCCAAGCGTATCGATGCCCTTGTTGTAAGCCTCATCGAACATGCAGCGTTCTATCGTGACCGGAGTGAGACTGTGGGGGCATAGAGCCCTGTGCAGTCAAAGACCGTGGAACCAGGTTTTGAGATTATCCGAATTCCCTCAGGTAGTCACTACATCGGGACCGATGAGGGGGGCGTATCGGCCAATGAAATGCCATCGACATGTGTCGAGATAGGATATGAGGTCTGGCTGATGGCTCGTCCTATGACGCGCCATGAGTGGTCCCTGACCGGTCTTGCAGACCCTAGTCGACATGGAGGCTCCAGCATCGTGGCAGGTCTCCATCCAGTTGATTCGGTTATTTTCTCTGAGATAGAGATGGCTCTCTCTATTCTCAATCGCGGCACACATGCCGGAGGATGGAGACTCCCCTCCGAGGCCGAATGGGAGATTGCTTGTCGTGCGGGTACCAGAACCGGTTGGTGGTTCGGGGATGATGAACGAGACCTTGGTCAGGCGAGTTGGTATTCTGCCAACGCAGGCACTTCAACATCTATGGTTGGTCAGAAGGCCTCGAATCCCTGGGGCTTTCATGATATGTTGGGCAATGTGAGAGAGTGGTGTTCAGATGTATGGTTGCCCTCACATATTGGACGTCCTGTAGATGCTTCATCTGCACTTGGTGTTGACTTCCGCCGACCAGCGCGTGGTGGTGCTTGGATGTGTGAATCTCTGTCCTGCCGTGCAAGTTCACGAGCAGCCTTTGACCCAGAGTTCCGATCTGATGCAATCGGGTTACGACTTGCTTGGACTCCACCAGATGGGGAATGACGCACTCCACTTGCTTCAATCGAGGGTGACATACTGCCCAGGAGATGTGCTCATGATGTGACTTGTGCTGGCCAGTTTAGCTAGCATGGCTTTGGTTTCGTCTTCGGTAGCACTGCTTGCGGCACAGATGTCTGCTTCAGCGACCATGCCCGATGCTTCACCGCGGCGCTGTGCTTGAGCAGAGAGTCGCCTGATGGTCTCGACCAATTGAGTCTCGGCACCTGAAATCCGCGCTGTAGCTGCGGGGTTGTCAGATGTTCCTGACTGGACAAGATGGAGGCGTATCTCACGTACTTCGTTGAGAATCATCTCGAGCAGTTTACGTTCAGCAGCTTCCATGGGGCCTCCATCTGGTGAGCAGTTTTGAAGGCATTGTAGTCTGATAGATATTCCTCAAACACCTGTCAGGAGACCGGGTAGTATAATTGCGGTCCAATAAGTGTCCTGACTAGACGAGGTGTCGAGATGGACAAGGGCAATGTGGTTATCATCATCGGTCTTGTGTGTGGTCTACTCGCCCTTGTAACAGATGATCCTGATGTTGGCCCTGCATTGTGCGGTTGGAGTTGTTGCCTCTTGTTTGTTGGCTTGCTCTTGATGAACTCAGCACGGAAGAGTGTAAATTATGTTGCGATGCCCATGATGCAGCAGCATGCCGTTCATGTGGCGCCTCAGATGGCCATGCAGCCAACGTATCAGAATGTGCCTGGAGTCCCCGTTCAGATGTCCCATATTGGGGGTCAGGTACTTGGGTCCGCAGCTCCAGTTCCTCAGCAAGCTGAGCGCCCTCCTCTGATTCCCCTGTCGGGTCCAGCCCTGTCAGGTCAATCCCAGCAGACGGGGAATGACTCCCACAACGACCTTTCTACGGGCGCTCTTTCAGCAGAACGACGTGAAGAGTTGTATGAGGCACACCTTGTCAGTGCGCTTGTAGAGGGGGCCATCTCAGAGAAGGAGGATCAACATCTGAGTGAGATGAGGAGTAAGTATGGTATTTCTGATGAGCAGAATGATGCGATGGTGCGCCGTCTTGGCCATGACCCCTCGACTCTTGAGATTCTGAAGAAGGCGCTTGCCATCGAGGAATCTGGACGTTATGCCGATGCAGCGGCCTTGTATGAGGCGGCCGGCCAGCACGAGCGAGCCAATATGTTACGGATGAAGGCGAAAGCGATGGACAGCAACAAGGGTAATGTGGTGCAACAGACGACTTACAACATCAAAGATTCCGCAGTGACAGGTGGCATCGCTCCTCCTTCCAAGGAAGATGACTTCTGATGTGCTCTCACCAACTCAGGGTTAGACGAGCCATGGTGAATTTAGCGGTAGCAATTTGATTGTGAGTGCAGTTCTCATCACGATGTTTGCGTATTTCTGACCATCCTTCAGCCTGAGATGAATCTGAGCGAAGATGGCAGTAGGGGCAGATTTGTCCCTCTTGTTTCTTGAGGACCTTCCATTCACCAGTGATCTCCATGGCGCCGAGGACTTCAAGCATCTCAGTTCTGAATTCCTCAAGGAGATAGTGTTCCTCCTCCTCAAGCACAGGGATGTCAAGAACAATTTCTCCATCACCCTGACGTGCGGCCTCCTTCGCTCTTTCTCCTATGTCATAGTGGGTCAGGACATCCTTCACGCCTTGTCGTGCTTTCTCCAAGCGTTCAGCAAGATCAGCCTCAAATTCTGCACGTCCTTCATCGATGGCATCGCGGATGGACATTCCCTCTGATGGCTCCCACTCCATGTGCAGCCCTGTCGTGTTGGCTTGGAAAACATGTCGGCGTCGTTCCTCTAACATGAGTGGGCCCGCCCAGATTCGAACTGGGGTCTGGCGCCCCCGAAGCGCCAAGTATAGCCAAACTAACCCACGGGCCCTAGAAATTACGGGCAGTTCGATTCATATGGGCTTTATCAAACGTGGATCAATGGATGGTGCCTCTCTCATCCTGCTGCTCATCTGCAGCGCGTGTGGTGTCGCTGCGTGGTATGTCCGAACCTTCACGCAGCGTGCCGACCTACTTCGATTCCTTGCAGGTGTGGGGTCTGTGAGCATGCTGCTGTTGTTATGGAGGATGTGGTGAAGTGGGTGATGAGGTGACGCCATTCACTGGCACCTATCCCGTACGCTTGCCGATCTGGTGGGGCTATCGTGGCTCGCCAGGTCCACACCCAGATCTTGATGATGTAAGCGGCAGAATCGTCGTCCTGCGTCTCCCTAAAACTCTCAAGCGACTCGATCGTTGGATGCTCCGAGTCTTTGGTGGCAGCCCTGAGATTCGTCGTCCCCTTGATGCCTTGAACAGTCTGCTGTGGGAACTCTCTGATGGTTTGCGCACGTTTGAGGAAATCTGCTCCCACCTTGATGCTACCTTCGCGGAAGATGTTGCACCAGTGCGAGCAAGAACTCAAGCTGCAGTTCTACAGATGGCGAGCCTTGGATACATGACCTGTCTGTCGGATCCATTTACTGGGAAATGGTCGATAGAATCTGGCATCGATCCCTCGGGTGAATTGCCAGACGTGTCTCAGGATGCTGGGCTTGATATTGCCTGATGGCAGTATCGACAGATTGGTTGAGATTGCGAACAGGCCCAGTGATGATACTGGCCGCATGAGGAACATGGGACCCAACTTTGCTGATCAGTGATTGGGGTTAGGCAGGTGATGCATCTGAATTCGGTAGGTGTGTGAGTCTGTTCAACAGGTGCAGGAGTGGTAAGCTGGGGTGGTGTGGCCTCTGTGACTTGTCCAGATCCCTGCGTTTGAGAACTCGTAACATCAGGTGCTGTAGCCGTTTCTACAATAGTTTCGCTCACCATAGGTGAAGCGGTGTGAATCTCAGTTGCAGTTGGAGTTGCCTGTTCAGTGCTCACGCCCAACGCTGCGAAGGCAGCAGTCTGTGCATTTGATGATTGAGATGTAGGAGTGGCTTGTGCAGGATATCCTGTTTGTGTGACATTGCTACTTTGGATTGGGTAACCACTTTGGGTAGGGTAGGCACCTTGTGCTTGATAGACGCCTTGTGTGGGGTAGGTGCCTTGGGTAGGGTAGGCCCCTTGGGCAGGTTGTGCTACCTGTTGGGGCAGGGTACCTTGTGGAGTAGTCTGGGCTGTTTGTGTGTGAAAAGTTTGAGAATTAGGTGCCCCTACTTCCTCTTCATCCTTCTTCGTCGTTTGAACTCCTTTTCTGCCGAGTAGGATGAATGCTCCAATCATGAGAATACCTATGCCACCGAGGATGATTGCGAGCGCTATTGGGTCGATCAAACGTGCCGACGTTTCAGACTGTGATGCAGATGCAGTAGTTGAAGGCGTAGATATGATGACTGTCAGACCAGACACTGAGAATGGGCCCAGTTCAGAGCCATCGTGGAGCACTGTGATATTGAGATCCATCAAACTTGTTTCAATACTAGGTGCGGTGACGTTGATGAAGACGATGAGATTGTCTCCGGGGTCGACTGTGGCGGTGAGTTGACTTGGTGCCACGTCCCATCCATTTGCCTTCCCTATGAGGGCAGCGTTGATGTTGACGTTGCCGCTTATCGTGCCAGTGTTCTCCAAGGTCACTTTGTATGATCGCGTTCCACTTGGACTGAGGAGATTGTAGATCCCCCCTGTGAAGCTAGCACTCATGATCGGAGCTCCTTGAGGCAGGAAGGTCCAAGTTCTGGAACTCTCCTCTTGCCGCTGGGATGCCGCGTTCCATGATTGGATGGATAGTGTAACATTAATCGTCTCGTCAAGATGTTCAGCAGATGGCCAGACATCGAAGATGAGATTGATTCCATCTCGAGCCTTAATCTCAAGGTCCTGCCATTGCTCGATTGAAGCCTCTACCTTCCCTATGAAGAAGCGCACAGGTGCGTTCTCAAGTGAGGTTGAGAGACGGGCAGTGCTGCTGTTATCCACGTCATTGCCCATATTCGTGAGTCTCGCTGAGACAGTGGTTGCACGGCCAATAGGTGCGGATACTTCGTTCACAACATCCGTGTCCGGGCCCCAGACCAGGCCAGCTACACCTCCTACAATGACCTCGAAATCTTCCAAAATAGTCTGATTCTCAAGAACCAGATTGAAGTTGATCATGCCTAGTGAATGGACATTTGCAGTTAATGGTGGAGATAGGTTGAGTGTGATTCGAACTTGCTCGTCAGAATACGCACCGGGAAGATTAACAGATCCCGTTTGCATTCCCTCATGTTCCCATCCGTCGGGTATGTTCCATGCGAATTGAGCCGAGGCGTTGATGTTACCAGTGTTCTCGATCAGTACATGCACCTCGGTGCTCTGGAGTGGGGTGGCCACGATTGTTTCTTCAGGAGTGAGGACCCGTGCAGAGAGGTGTTCTGCCAGAGTCACTTTCAGATCGTCGACATGGGAGAGGATGGTGCCATCATCGCTGCGGAGGATGATGCCGAAACTCGGACTCATGGACCCTGCGAAACCTTGGCCTGGTGCGTCGATCAAAAAGAAGACGTTGTGAGTCATGCCCGACCCGATGGTCACTCTGCCGGTAGCTCTGGCTTCAATCGTCCACCCGCTCGACTCATGCCCTGCCTCGATGGTTGGCTCGAGATCGAAATCACTCATTGCAGAGCCATTGTTCCAGACCATCAGGTCGATTCTTGTTTGTCCTCCAAGTTGTATTGTTTCTTCTTGGAAGATTCCTGATTCGTGACCGATCTGGCCAACAGCTTCAGCTCCCCTGTCAACGATGAGATCAAAGGTTGTGGCGTTTGTTACAGCGCCAGCAACCTTAGCTCCCATCTGGAACTCCAAGATTTGTCCTTCAATGGAATTTGCAGGAACTGTAACGTCCATCAAGATGTCAATCTGCCCTTGACTGGGAATTTGGATATCGTGTGGTAGAACTGGATTTGTGCTGAGCCCCCACTCGCTGGGTGGGAAAAATGACATTTGCTCGATATGAGCGGTCACTGAGTGATTGACAGGATTCAGTAGAGTTGCAGTGTATGTGCATGTAGTTCCGCTCAGGCATCGTTCACGTCCAGAGGATGAGGCCCACTCGACACGTCCAACTTCCAGGATGTTAAGATGTGCATCTCGTGTCGTGGTCATATTCGCATAGGATTGACTTCCTAAAGTGAGTTGATACGTTTGGCTACCTGCGCTCTCGTTCAGGGGGACCTCGGTAGCTACCGAAATGTTCACTTCCTGATTTGGTGCTAGAGTGATGCCTGCTGTCGGCACCATCATCCCGCTGTCGGCGAAATGGACGGATGATTTCCACTCAGCAGGGAGTCCTGTGACAGTAGGTGTGAAGGTTTCAGTGAGGTTGCCAGTGTTGAGCAGATGGAATGTACTCAGGGCTACTTCCCCAGGTTCTGAACTGCTATTGCTGATTGTGTCAAAGGTGAAGCCGTACTCGATGAAACGTGCCTTCTCCTCTGTGAGAACCACGAGTTCGTCGAAGTACATGCCAATATCCTCTCCAGATGAGTCAGACACGAAGCGGAATCGCATTTGCATCGCTTCATGGATCTTAGCAGGATCGATAGGAAGAATGTTCGAGGATCCCCCATTGACAGTCGTTGAGGTGATTGACCAACTTTGGGTTCCTGCGGTGGCTTGGAGATTTGCACTGATTGGGTGCCATGCTCCATTCGGGCCAAGTATTTCGATGACGACATGATCCGTATCTACAACCATTCCTGAGTAAATGAAGGCTAGACCTACGAGTTCATTGGGTGAAGGATGGGGTGTTGGAAGATCGAGTGGCGGCGATACGGCAGATGTGTTGAGATTTGGGGCGTAAGACCCGGTTGGATTCTGTCCACTCCCTGATGAACCTGCACCAATAGCGATACAGGTTGCTGAACCGATGCTAGTGCTCGGGTCGTACAATCCACTTGCTGAATCGAAGGACCACCCTCCAGCACCGGGTAGTGTCCATCCTGCATTGTTCGGAAAACCAGTATGATATGACCCAATTCTCATGTTAGTAGTGCCGACATTGTCAGCGGGTTTGCTCTCATTGACGTGTTCGATTGATATTCGCAATGTGTGAGTCCCACTGTACGTTGGTGTGAAGTCCCATGTGAAAGATCCGTTCGTGTTGGGGGCGATATCAGGAAGTGTTTGATTCATTGATGCAATGATGAAATCGACGTATTCATTGTGGATCACAACCACAGTGGCGTTGGCTCCTATTGCCGTGATATCCCCTAAGTTCTCTACTGTGATGGTGAGGCGCATCTGGACATCGCGCATACCTTCGATTGCGGCCAACTCAATCCCCTTGCCTATGCCCGCGATAGGGATTGGCGAGACTAGCCCATAGGTCCGCACATCTCCAGTACTGGGATAAGTCCAGCCGACAGTGCGGGGTGCAAGGTCGACGTGATTCACCCTTCCTGATGTTGATGCCCGGCCTTGATCTGCTTGGGCCGGGAGGCATGCCGAAGTGAAGGAGAGGAGGAGCAGTGCGACCAGTGCAAGGCTCCGCCTCATGAGGTGCAAACTGAGTTCACCATCTTGACGGTTCGCATTAGCGAAGTCATGCCTCATCTATAGGGTCTGGATCTACTTTGACCTCTCCTTCGATCAAATTCTTAGCGATCATCTTCTCTCGAGCCGCAGTTGCCAAATAGATTCCGAATGCAGGTGTCAGGGCCACTACAAAGCAACCTATCACTGCTGCAGTAGACCACGCCATTTCTCTCCCCGGATCAAGAGCGAACAATTCCACTCCCGTCAGTGTCTGCACGACGACTTCAGCTGAAATCTGAGTGACACTGAGATTTTCATTGTCTGATTGCACTCTTACAGTCCATGTCCTCTGGGCATTTGTCTGATTAAGCAGTTCATTAGCGTGCTCTCGAGCATCATTCTCCGTCTCCTCATGTGTTGTTCCTTTCCCCGAAAGGGGCAGGTTCACGGAAGCAAGGCCCTTGAGCGTTAACGCCCCTGTATCTGGTGAACTGGCGGTGTGTGTTTGCCGGGCTTGGCATGTTGTTATGAGTTCGAACATCTCATTGGGCTCACGACAATTGAAACCGACAGCGTTAGGATTCCCAAGATCGGAGTGGCTGTAGAATTCGCCTTCGGCCAGTGTCAGGCTTAGAACAGCATCCTCGGGAAGGCCAGTGGCGCTGATGTTGACCCAAGTAATGGAACCATTTGAGATGAAGAGCCATTCTCGCACAGAGGGATTGCTCGTTTCGACTTCTTGAACTTCAGCATTTTCGCCCTCGTTCGTCATAGTGTAGACATAGTATTCAGTCGAGACAGTTGCGGACCAGACTGCATAGCTGAGTAGCAGTATTAGCAATACGAGCATGCTGATGAGTGTGCGCAGGAGATTTGGGTTCTGTGCCAACGCGCGCCGCACGTAAGGTCCTGTAGGATTCTCCTTTCAAAGGGTCCGCCACTAACAGTACGGCGACCTGTACGTTGAAATACCCGCCTTCGGTCGCACGGATGCTCGGTGGAGAGTATGACGACGGTTCGTGACGTCCCCGCTGATGCCCTCATCGCAATGATTGCTGAGGACCTGCGCAGTAGAAGCACGATGTCAAGGCCTGAGTGGGCTGGTTTCGTCAAGACTGGTGTGCATAGGGAGAAGGTTCCCGAGAACCCTGATTGGTGGTCAATCCGTGCTGCGGCAGTGCTTCGAAAGATTGCTCTGAAAGGTCCAATCGGCGTGAATCATCTGGCGAGTGAATTCGGAGGTCGAAGTGACTCTGCAGCTAGGCCCAGCCACTCTCGGCGAGGTTCTCGCAAGATTATACGCACTATTCTCCGTCAACTCGAGGAGGAATTCCTCATCGAATCTATCCAGCGTCCAGGTACTGAGATTGGTCTTGGTCGAGTAATCACTTCGACTGGGCACTCCTTGTTGGATAACATGGCTCATACCATCAAGAGCGGTATGATTGAGGATAATCCTAGGATGGCATTGTACTGATGGATGGGGATGGTGGTATGATGGCTTCTGAGCATATTCCTGATGAGGACCCCGTTCTTGCCCGCTTGCGGGAGCAACGCCTTGCTGAACTGCAAGGCCAAGTTGAAGCAGCAGCTCATGAGCAGGCAGCTGCTGAGACTGAGGCCATGCGAGATGAGGAATCTCGCATTGTTCTTCGCGGTCTCATGGAGGCAGATGCTCGGCAGCGTATCGCAGCCATTGAAATGGCTAGGCCTGAATTCGCTGCAAGAATTCGGCAATTCATCATCGAGCGTATTCGTGAGGGTGCTATGCGAACTCCCGTGACCGAATCAGCCGTCAAGAGGCTTGTTCAGCAATTTGACGCCTCAACGAAGCGAGGTCGGAATACCACCATCAGGAGGATTTGAGATGTCGAGTCGCAAACCAGGTCCCAAGAAGCGTCGCTTGCTCAAAGTGGGTAAGACGAATCGCCGGGTTCCTGTTTGGGTCGTGATGAAGACAAATCGGAGAATGAACTCACATAACAAACGCCATCAGTGGCGTCGGTCCAAACTGCAGAGGTGATGGCATGGATGGTGAACACGCAAGGTCGATGGTCTTCACAGTCCCGCTGCGGGGGGCGTGGAAGACATCCCGTCATCGCCGAGCAAACAAAGCTATGCGCATCATTCGTGAATTTACCACTCGTCACATGAAGGTCAGGTCTGGAGAGGAGATTTGGATCGATCCTAAGGTCAACGAAGTTGTATGGGCCAGAGGCATCGAGAAGCCCCCTCGGAGGATTCGCCTGCGTATCACGGATCATGGGGTCAAAGATATTCCAATCGAGGTTAAACTTGAAGAGGATGATCTTGAATCTGAGTTCTCCGAAGAAGTAACCATGACTGAGGATGAATCAGAGGATGTCGAAGAGTCACTGGAGGATTGATCATGGGAAATATTCGGCCATCATTCATCAAACTACGAGCCAAGGCGCTCATTGCTGAGCATCCCGATGAGTTCACGACCGATTTCGACCATAACAAGGTCAAGGTTGAGGAACTCGCTGACATGAGCCATTCGACTAAGAAGATGAGAAACTGGATTGCTGGCTACGTCACTCGGTTGAAGAAGCGAAGGTTCTGAAGGCATGTCGGTCACGCCCGTCGTTCTGGACGGTTCGTGTGACCCGCCTGTGCTACGCCATTCTGATGCTGGACACTTAGGACGAGTGATGGAGGGATTGCGCGATCGTGGGTACAAGCGATGCTCGATTGTCATGCCCGATCGTGAAGGAGGTGGTTTCATCGCTTTCCTGTATCAAACAGTTCCGCCAGATGTCATCCCAGAGATCGAGGCTGGGATAGATGGGTGAGCGCGCGAATATCCCGCTGCCCTCAACGGGTGTGGATCTTTGTGTCATTCTTGTTCGGCCTGAAGTGCCTGGAAACATTGGTGCTGTTGCAAGAAGTATGCTGAATTTTGGCTATAGTGATTTGCGCCTGGTTGCCTCGCTGTGTGATTTGGATGGGGATGAGGTTCGAAAGAGGGCCAAACATGCCCGTATTGTCCTTGACAACGCTTGCAGTCTTGCAACGTGGGATGAAGCTGTGGCAGATTGCTCGATGGTCATTGGCACTTCAGGAAAGCGGGAGACTGGTGAGCGCGTTGTGTTCAGGTCGCTCCTATCACCCTCCGAGGCTGTTAGCAGGGCATCAAAGAGAATTGGTGACAAGGTCGCCTTGGTCTTTGGACCTGAAGGTGTGGGGCTATCGCAGGAGGAATTGGCTTCCTGCGATATATTGTCCACCTTGGCGACTTGGGAAGGTTATCCTATCCTTAACCTCAGCCATGCAGTCACTCTTTTCCTTCAGACATTTCACTCTTCGCGTCTCACAGACCCTGAACCTAAGGACGGGGGTCTTGAAGACCACACTGTAAGGCTTGATGCCCTCGACCCCGAATTACGCCGAGCTCTGGTTCAAGCAATGAATAATTTTGGGGAAGTATTGCCCGGTCCTGAGCATCGCTTGGACGGAGTCAGTGATGTCCTGCGCAGGGTTGTGCTACGTGGCACACCTCAATCACGTGAGGCCCACCGCCTTATTGGTGCATTCATCGATGCGACCACTGCTCTGCGCTATCTGTCAGGAGATGAGCGCTGGCGCCGAGAACGGAGAAGAAGGCTTCAACCAGATGATTTTGGTTCAGGTTCATTCTTAGAAGAGGAATAATCTCAGTTATTTTGCTTGACCCGGCGGAACGGGTGTAGGAAAGAGGCGAGACTCTGAGGGTTTCTGTTCTGGATCCATAGGCGCCCCACTCCATCGAAGCGCGTGATCAGTTGGTCGCCAAACAAGAATGAACGGATTTTCTTACCTGTCCGGGTTATATGATGGGTCAAAGTGGAGTCCCATGCTACAGCATATCCATTGTCAACGATATAGGAACCATTAACCTGAACAAGGTCGATACCCCCATAGGAACTGAAGAAAAGAGTCCCTTGTCCCTCAGCTCGTATAGCGAACAAACCCTCTTTGAACATCCCACCAAAACCTTCCCACTTGGCATTGGTCGCTATGTGGCCTGTGTTTGCAAGATAGGCTCCACGCTCGAGATGAAGAGGGAGTTGGGGCGTGATCTCAAGAGGTACGATGTCTCCAGGTGAGCCTGAGACGAGTGTGATGAGCCCCCCACTTTCTCCTCCGGTCCATGTGTTCTGGAAGAAGGACTCCCCTTGTAGGACTGCTCTCTTCAGTGATGAGAATACTCCTCCCTTCATGTTGGATGAGACTGTGACATCACCCTGATGCCATGCCATTGAACCTGTTTCAGTGAGTATACTTTCTCCGGGAGCAAGCGAGAATTCTACTCCTCTGAAGGCGGCATTCCCTATCAGTTCCCAATCCATGGTCAGCCCTCCCGCGGTGGCATGTACTTGCGCATAGTCTCGCCAAATCTTCCCGAATCATGAGACTGGACTGCGATTTTTCCAGTACCAGTGAAGCGCATCACGAAACCTTCGCCGGAAAGGAATGATGAGATGAATCCCTTGGCAGCTTTCGAGATCTTGTATTGAAGTCCTTGTGTGAAGGCGATGAGGTGTCCGGTGTCCACGGTCAACCCCTCGGTCACGTCGAGTACCTGGATTCGCCCATAGCCATTGACAAGGAACTGACCCTGTCCGACGACATTCAGATAGAATGGCGCCTCACCACTGAAGAATCCCTTGAAACCTTGGAAGGACGGATCAAGACTCAGACCCTGTTGGCCGCCCAGAAAGGACCCGCCAGAGCAGACCCACTGCTCTTGCTGTGTATTCATCAGTGACATGATGTCGCCTTGGTGGGTGGGTGCCAGTCCCACCTCGCCGGGTTGACCATCTGTGGTAGTATAGGTTGCCATGAAGAATGATTCACGGGCTAACATGCGTTTGAGGGCGCCCATGATGCCTCCTTTTCCTTGCCGTTTGAGGATGGTGACTTCACTATTGACATTAGCAGACATGCGGTACATGGCTCCAGCATCTGAGAAATATCCCTCCCCAGGGTTGAGTTTGACTAGCGCTCCTGCGAAAACGCCAGGGTGATGAATCTCGATATCGACCATCTAATCACATCCTGAACGGTAACCAACCAGCAAGTCCCGGTGGAGTTCTTGTCTGCACGACGATTTTTCCCGTACCCTGAAAGTGCATTGTCAGTCCCTCTCCGCTGAACATAGTGGCTTTGAGTCCCCCACTTCCTTTGATCTTGTAGTCGATGGTAGGTTCCCACGCTACAACATGGCCTGTGTCGACCACAAGAGGTTGTACGCCATCGAGCTGCTTCTCGACACAGGCACCATAGCCATTGTACCACACAGTGCCGGTCCCGCGTGCTACAAGCAGGACAACACCTTCACTTGAGAAGAATGAACGTAGCCCGCCGAATTTCAACTTCAGTTTGATACCAGGGGTGCAGGCCAGAAATGCTCCCGCAGTCATGAAGAATCGGTCGTCAGGCCCATTGAGGGTATGCTCCATCACTGTGCCTGGTAACCCAGGTGAGAACGAAGCGAAGTCACCGGGCTGCACACCTTGGTATCGCCCGACCATTACTGATTCGCCAGCAACCATTCTCCTTAGGAGGGCTCCCGGTAGACTCCCCAAGACCTTCGATTTCACTTGCATCTGGCCACTCATCCGTGACATGGCCCCTGATTCTGCCCAAATTTCCTCACCAGGGTCGAGTGAGATTTCTAGAGAACCAAAGTCGGGGTTGCCGACGATGTTGGTCTGCATGACCCCCGTACTTTGCCCTTCATGATGAATACTTCGTTGGAGTCGTAGAAGTGTAAGTAGGCTAAGTGTAGGTTAGTTTTCTCTCACGTGATGACTTCGTCGCGCAGGTCTTGTGGTGTAGATTGCTGCGAAGCAGGCAGCGAGCGTTATGGAGAGGGTGAATCCGGGTAGACCATTCTCATCTTCTAATTGGGCCGCAGCGGCTTTGTCAATGTCTGCTTGAGCGATGTTAGGCTCTTCGATGGCAGCATCGGCTCCATCTTCAACACCCCATGTAGAATCAGGGTCGGACCGTCCATCACCATCACTATCCGGGCAGCCGACTCGATCGATCCATGAGGTGCCGTTGAGTGCAGCACAATCGTCAAACTCGTTGGTCCGACCATCTCCATCAAGGTCTCCATCGAGACTGTCGCAACGGCCATCCATATCGAGATCATTTGGCAGATTGGTGGCAGATAATGGATCAGTTCCGCAAGCAATCTCATCTGTATCTGACCAACCGTCCTGATCGGCGTCGATGTCCTGGCCATCACATACGCCATCCTTATCGATGTCAGACGGCATCTCATCAGAATCTGTGACATTTGTCAGACACATGGTCTCCTCGACATCCGACCAGCCATCTCCATCTGTATCGACCTCGAGCACATCGCAGATCCCGTCACCATCAGTGTCGTCTGGGGTACTGCGCGGATCGAGGCGATGGCTGCCACACAATTCTTCTTCGAGGTCAGTCCACTGATCCGCATCAGAATCTGCGTCGAGGACGTCGCAGACCATGTCTCCATCCGTATCGACAGGTGTCTTTGCAGAATCCCTGCGATCGGTTCCACAAGCGAGTTCTTGGGTATCGAGCCACCCATCACCATCAGAATCAGTTTCAACAGCATCGCAGATTCGATCACCGTCGAGATCGGTAGGAAGGCTATCTGCAGAGAGTGGATCTGACCCACAGATAATCTCCTGTCCGTCGAGCCATCCATCGTCATCGTCATCGACTTCAAGGGCATCGCAGATGCCGTCTGTATCGCTATCGGCAGGCCTGTCATCTACGTCTAATGGATCGTTCAGACAGGCCTCTTCGGACATATCTCCCCAGCCGTCATCATCATCATCTCCGTCGATTAGATTGCAGATGCCATCCCCATCCACGTCAGAAGGAGTGGAGGACTCATTGAGAGGGTCGGCCATACACATGATTTCGCCAATGTCTGTCCATCCATCACCGTCATCATCTTCGTCGAGGACTGAACAAAGTCCATCCCCATCGATATCCGGTGGCACTGAGGTGTTGTTCGTGGGATCGGTCAGGCACCTCATCTCATCACCGTCAAGCCATGTATCTCCATCATCATCTTGATCAAGGGGATCACAGATCTGGTCTCCATCAATGTCTGAAGGAATTGATTTGTTGTCCCTGGCATCGGTGAAACAGAGAAGCTCATTTTCATCCGACCACGCATCTCCATCATCATCAGAATCTGAATTATCACCGATGCCATCGTCATCGTGGTCACGTGATTCATTGGCATTCTTTGGGAATAGGTCGTTAACATCTGTTATCCCATCATCATCATCATCTGCATCTATCCAATCGCACAGAGTATCGTTGTCTGTGTCTGACGGAGTTGACGCATTATTGAGGGGGTCTGTGGAACAAAGAATCTCATTTACATCGCTCCACATGTCATCATCATCATCCAAATCAATCCAATCACACAAACTGTCATTGTCGGTGTCGGTAGGTTTGTTTGAGGCATTCCAAGGGTCGGTCTGACATGCCCATTCTTCCGTCTGATTCCACATGTCGCCATCGATGTCATCGTCGGAATTGTCACCAATGCCATCGACGTCGAGGTCACCCCATTCACTAACGTTGTTGGGAAAGGCATCACCTGTGTTTGACCATCCATCACCATCATCGTCTGGACATCCATCGAGATCGGCAATGGATGTCCCTGCAACCATAGGGCAATCATCGCTAGGATCGATGATTCCATCGAGGTCAGGATCAATGTGAGTAAGATTCGCTGGCGCATTGATTACCAGTGATACGTTCTGTGGCCCTACGGGGACGTCGGTGCCATTGACCCAGACTGTCCACGTGCCATTCGTGGCATTGGATACACGCAATCCGATGAGGTTGTTTCGGAGATTGAGCGTACTCCAAGTCGTCCCATCGGGTGCAACTAGGGAGATGTCAATCCTGTTGACAAGGTTGTAAGCAACTGCCGGTGATGAGGCAGGGTCCGTCCAACTTGCCATCACTCGAAGGTCAGAAACGTTTCCAGTAAGTGTGAACGTGTATGGATGCGATTCACCAGTTGAGACCTGCTCGCGGTCCAGAAGAGTAGCGTTCAATAGGCCTTGCAAGTCGACTCGGCCCCATCCTTCGTGCTGATTGGGCGCAATCTCTGCAGCTCCGTTATGTCCGCCATATTGCCCTTGCATGTCAACTCCCAGACCAGCAAGAAGTCCCTTGACAAGAGCAGATGAGGGCATGGACATATTGCGCTGTTCAAGCAGATGCTCGATAATGAGGGCTGATGCTCCAGCAGTCAAGGGTGTGGCCATCGATGTACCCCCCATGTGGGTGTATGATGAATTGTAGCCGCCCCACCCTTCGTCAGTGGTCTGTCGACTCTTCGTTGAGAGTATCCACGTGCCAGGGGCGCTGATGTCGGGCTTGACTCGTCCATCGGAGGTTGGACCACGACTTGAGAAGGCTGCCATCCCTTCGATATCATCGGCAGATTGGTCGGTTTTGAGCGGGTCTGCCCCGTAACCGAATGAGTTCCACTTGAAGACGTCCGAGCATGAGCCTGAATCATTGCAGGACTGTGGTCGATTATTTTCGCTGGCTCCTACAGTGAGTACGTTCTTCGCTGTGGCAGGCGAACCGATTGAGTCGAAGTCGACCTCGCCGTCGTGGTTGCTATCAGTCCCTGCGTTGCCTGCAGCGAACACAATGAGGAGTTCATCGTAATCGACGCTGTTGATGTCGGCGATCATGGCATCGGATGTGTACTTCCCACTCACATCTGAGCCCCATGAGTTGGTATGAACTCTGCTTCCATTCTCTGCAGCAGGACGGAAGATATCGGTCAAATCATCGGGCAACCCCATGAGGCTGTATCCGTCTGAAACCTCCCATGAGTCCTCATAATTTGATTTCCAATCGACGTATTGCTCGATTGCTTGGAAGTCCAAAGATGCTTCTGGAGCCGCACCCATGATGGTCCACCCTGAATGATTTCCGTCGCCGAGAACAGAACCTGCAACGTGTGTCCCGTGACCCGAATCAAGGTCTGATGCCCCATCGTCAAGATTTGTGTTGTCGAGGTAGCCAGACCAACTTGAGTCAATAGGGAATGAAGTGATATTCGTAATTCGTCCTTTGAAATCAGGGTGCATGTCCGCATCATCTGCGCCACTGTCCAAGCCCGTGTCAGCCACTGTGACCTGAACGCCAGAACCATCGAGGCCGGACCAGTTCTGTTGGTACTGCTGAACCCACGATGAGTTGGCGATGGTGTCGAGTCCCATCACCTCACGTGCTACGTCATTGAGACGGATGCGCAGCGCTTTGGGTTCAATCCATTCAATGAGGTCGGATTGGCTGAGTTTTTCAATCCCAGATTGATCGGCCTCGACAGTCCCTATCCTTTCGCCTATGGACAACCAACTCAATCCTTTGCCCCTGGGCAGGTGCGAGGAATCAGGAGCTTCGTGGGTGAACACGACTGTCCACATTCCCACTCCTTCTCCGAAGAAGGGCTGGTTGATGATTCCTGCAAGAAGGGGTGTGACTCTGTCATCGAGTTTGTCCTTTGGCTCAAGCCGTCCCACGGCGATCACTCCAAGGGCTTGGAGTTCTGCCGCGTTCATCTGATTCAGATGACACAAGAAGGATGAGGGCGGTACGAAGGTATTGCAATCTGCGCCCGAATCCTGAAGATCATGAAGCCAAGGTGTGGGCAGGGGTCCTTGCCTGCCGAGAATCCAAGTCCCATCAAATTCTCCGATTGTGGGAAGTGGGTCTAGTAATATGTCTCGATGAGAAAGGTGCGCAACAATCCCTGTGGTTATTGCAATTTGACTGCCGACCCCAGTGGTTGAGGAGTTCTGCTTACTCTCTTCTGCATTGGGCCCTAGTGCCGTTGCAGTGGGTAAGAGGAGGAGTATGACGAGGAATATGATGGCCCTATCAGACATATCGTGACCACTAGGGTGAGGGTTGTCAATCCTTGCTCGTTGTGCGCCTCGGCTCAAATGTGAGGGAAGCAGAATTGATGCAGTATCGCTCCCCTCCATGCTGAGATGGCCCATCCTCGAAGATGTGTCCGAGATGTGCCTTGCACGACCCGCATTGAACCTCTATCCGGGTCATTTCGTGCTTTCTATCAATCAGACGTTGTATCCCTGCTTGTTCATGCTCTGTATGGAAGGAAGGCCACCCGCACCCTGAGTCATACTTCATTGCTGAGGTGAACAGGATGTGTTGGCAGCAGATGCAGCGGTAGGTTCCGTCACGTGCTTCCTTGTACAACACCCCTGAGAACGCGCGTTCGGTCCCCCCTTCACGGGTTACGCGATATTGTAGATCGCTCAACCTCTTTTTCCACATATGGTCCTGTTTCGAGTTGTTTTCACTCATGTCTCATCTCCTCAAAAGATCCAGCAGTTTTCAAGGCATTCTCAAGGACGATCTTCCATGGTTCAACGTATGCCACGGGGTCCTTTCTCCCAATATGGTGGAAGGCAAGGATTCGCTCGACATCGGCACCGGATCTGCCCGAACTTCGTCCTTGGGCGTCAGGGTTGTAGGATGTGTTCGTGTTCCTGAACACTTCATCGAAATCCAACCCAAGTGAATCACATGTCTCAAGAGCATCAAGCAGAATGGTCACCTTGTCCCCGGTGAGGTATGGAAGGTGGAATTGCACCCTTTCGCTCCCCCAATTGCCTACTTGGAAAGCGTGCTCGATCGCTTCGTAGAACTCTGGGCGACAGTCAGGATAGATTGCATGGTCCCCTGAGTGGACGCCGAGTCCTATGATGACATCTGTGTCCTCCCGCTGTGCCAGAGAAAGAGCGTGGCCATATAGGATCGAAGAGAAGATAGCATTCCTGTTCGGAACGACAGTCTGTTTCATCTGTTCTTCCTCATAGTGTCCTTCTGGGACTTGGTAACCGGGCGTGGTCAATGCAGAGTGGAAGATCCTCATTGCAGATGTGAGGTCGATGATGTTGTGTTCGATCAGATGGCCATTCTCTATGAGGTATGCAATGTTCTTCTTCGCACGCTCGATTTCGATGATATGCTTTTGTCCATATTCATAGGATAGGCAGGAGACGTGATGCCCATCGGCGAGAAGTCGAAGGAGCAATCCGGTACTGTCCATTCCACCTGAGAACGCTGCAACAGCACGTTTGGACATGGTCCTCGTGCTCCTCTGAGATCATCCACTCTCTACAGCGATGAAACCCTCTTCATCGCTTGTGTCTTGACGATCTTGGACGTTCGGAAGTCCCGCCTTCTCAAGCAGGGTTGTAAGAGGTACGGCAGCTTTACCTGCCTCGACAGACCATTTCACCTCGGGCTTGAGTTCCTTGAGTTGGTCTGTAGCGACTTCAGCAGCCCGTTTAATCAACCCATCTCCCTGCCCAAGGATCTTGTTGATCATATCGACACTGCTTAACAGATCTCGCCACTGGTTGAGGAGCCCCCTCAGGGCATCGTAAGCGACGAATACTCCTAGTACCATGAATGTGTTCAGGGCCACGAGGATTGCCCAGTCTCCTGAATCTGAGATGAGGCGTCCGAATCTGTAATCGATGAAGAGGATGAAGAAGACTGCGGGAACTGCACATAGTTTCGTGATCATCAGTACTGTGTCGGTTCGTCTACGAATAGCAGTCGGATCCAGTGATGCGGTTAATTCCTCTATCTGGCCTCGAGCCAGATCTTGAATCCCATTCGTCTCCAATCTGCTACTCACTCAATCCCCATCCACTTGTGAGTCTGCAGGCTGAGCCGCCAATGTGGCTCGCTCTTCACGGCCTCACATGTCGAGCGAAACATTCTCCCATTTTCCTCGACAGTCTTCGTTTCATCGTAGCACGGCTGGAGAAAGAGGTGCTCAAACCCAGCAGACAATTCGTCGTACATCCCGAGCGATTGGCCCACATACACGACTTTCAATTCATCGCCCGTTGATTGTCTTACGAGAGCATTCTTCTCCACTTGTTGTTTCGGCGAGACACATATCCAGTCGACCAGACTCTCTTGTAGTGCAATGGTCCCATTGGTCTCAATGCTGAGATGGCAACCGTGTGAGCGCAGCGATTCTGAAAGAGGTTCCAGTGGCTGAAGTGCAGGTTCTCCTCCAGTATAGATAACGTGCTCACAAGCGTATGCTGTGGTGGCATTGACAATCTCTTGTGTTGTCATCATTTGACTGGTGTCGAAATCAGTGTCGCACCACGAACACCTCAAGTTGCACCCACCGAATCTGATGAATACAGAAGGCCTACCGACATTGTAGCCCTCACCCTGGATCGAGTGGAATATCTCGACGATGGGATAGGTCTGAACCACAGTCATCCTCTCCTCTGAAATCATCCTCTGTGAACCAGCTGCAGCAGTTCGGCCCGTGCTTCTGATTTTTCAAAAAAGACACCGCGCATGGCACTTGTTGTCATGACTGCATTCTGTTTTGTCACACCTCGGCAGCGCATACACCCGTGTGATGCCTCCACAATAATGGCACATCCGAGGGGCTGCAGATGTTCTACCAGAGCATCGGCAACAGACTGTGTGATTCTTTCCTGATTTTGCAATCTCCTCGCGTGCATGTCTACAAGACGGGCCAGTTTGCTGACTCCAACAATCCTGCCAACAGGTATGTACGCCACGTGAGCAGAACCCGAGAACGGCTGAAGGTGATGTTCACAGGTACTGTGGAATTCGATGTCCTTCAACAGCACGATTCCATCGTAGCCTTCGGCATTGAAAGTTGAATCAAGCACATCAGCTGCATCGAGATTGTAACCAGCAAATATCTCAGACCACGAATCGATGACTCGTTCAGGAGTTCTAGCGAGACCCTCGCGCAGCGGTGCATCGGGTCCGATGGATTCGATATAACGCAGGATGACCTCAACGGCTTCTGCAGCCTTTTGAGCACCAGGGACTGAGGTCATCAGCCACCCTCCTCATTCACATCGGGTAGAGAAGGTTTCCTCCGCCCATGACGATCATCAATCTCATCGAGATGGTCGAGCAGTCGCCGACATGCGGTTCTGACTGCGTCTGCAATGCTGACAAATTTATGCTCGTCTCCTACATGGGCTCGCAGGTCACTGAGTATTTCTCGGGGCATGTCTAGGCTAATCTTCGGCACATCCTCTGCGAATACCCAGGTATTCTTATGGTATTCGCAATTTCACGAAATTGAGCCGATTAACTCCTCTCGTCGAAATGATCTAGCAGCAAAGACGAGGGACAGGCCTGCATAGATCAATGATGTGATGACCCATATTGCCACATGAGGCGCGCGAGTCGTCCCTGCAAGGGCTTCGCGCATGCCTAACAGCACATTGACCACTGGAACGCCGTACCAAAACATGGCTAATCCTTCTAGTCGGACGGCTTGGGCAATCAGGATGGGCCCGAGCAGTAAAAGTGTGGCGGGAGTCAATGCAGTTCCCGCTTCACGCACCGAGGCAGAACGAACTGCGATAGCGAGTTGGACTGCCACGATCATCACGGTGAAGAGTAGTAGGGCGAGGACCAGCAGGAGCACTGTGGTAGAGCCGAGATTCGGAGTAGTCAGTTCAGGCGCACCGCGCAATAATATCCAGATTCCAGCAGCAAAACCGAATCCCTGCATGATCGCACCTGCGCCAGCGAAAGTCGCCACTGCTAACCATTTCCCTGTCAGGGCTTCGATGCGAGTGATGGGTGCTCCGAGGAGTGCCTCAAGAGTGCCTCGCTCACGTTCACCTGCAGTCAGGTCAATAGCTGGCTGGATGGCCATGGTCGCCGTCCACAGAGTTGCGAGTGCTGGAACAAAATAGGAGAGAAGTTGTCCCGTTCTCTCGGCATCATCGGCTGTATCAGCCTGCTCCTTTGCTGTCAAACGTACAGGATTGAGGGTAGCATTGACCCCTAGATCCGCATCTGTAATGCGCTTCTCGACCAAGACCTCTGACCACTCTGTGAGGACCCGAACCAATCTGTCTTGTGCGATGGCTGATGAATCATCGGTCGAGGTATAGTAAATCGTGCATTCGTACACTGTTGCATTATTCTCCTGAAGGGGGAATATCTGTAGGATTGCCTCGACGTCTTCATTCAAGAGTCTCTGTTCAAGTTCGTCTTGTTCGCCAGCCTGCATAGGTGCGAGTGTCCACTCAAGCAACCTGCCCTCCATGTGGGAATCGAATTCCTCTGGAGTCGAGTTCGAGTTGGACACTTGAACCTCTACTTGGAGAACAGTCTCCTCCCAAGCGATGTGCTGGGCATAAAGCACCGAGGGGACCAGATACATCAGAAGTGGAAAGGCGAGGATGGGAATGGCTACGATGGCTAGGAGGGAGCGCCAATCCCTGATGAATTCGAGCATCTCCTTGGCCCAGATAGTTCGAATTCGTGACCATCTACCCATCAATCTTCACCTCCAACACCTGTGAATCGTGACCACCATTGGCTGACACGCCCCTCTTCTTCAGCAGTCCCAGTAGGTCGTGCTCTTTCATCGGTCCATCGTATGAACGCAGTCTCAAGATCGCCTTCATCTTCGGGTTCCAGCATCTCTTCAGTTCTCCCGTCTGCGACGACTCGACCGTTGTGCATGACAATCATTCGGTCGCAGATTCTTGCAGCCTCCTCGAGTTGGTGGGTGCTGTAGACGATGATTCGTCCCTCATCCGCGATTCTGCGTACCATGCTTCTCACCTCTCTGGCTGAAGTGACATCGAGACCTCCAGTGGGTTCGTCAAGTAGGAGAATAGGAGGTTCGTGGATGAGTGCCCGCATGAGTGCAGTCTTCTGGCGCATACCTCGGCTGAATCCACGTGTCGCACGGTTGAGATCAGTGAGGATGCCCAATTGAGTCGCCATTGATTCACATCGTTCTCGAGCGATTCCATCCTCGACGCCGTGCAGTCGCGAATGGTATCGGACGTTCTCCCATGCAGTCAGACGTTGATACAGCCCGGTGCCCTCGGGGAGGATGCCCAAGTGCCTGCGTGGAAGTGCCTTATTCTCATCACCTTCCATACGTATTGTCACAGTGCCCGCGTCGGGCTCTAACACCGTCGACATCAAGCGGAGAAGTGTCGTTTTCCCTGCACCATTTCCGCCAACAAGTGCAATGATGCCACTTTCTTCGAGTTTGATGTTGACTCTATCGACTGCAGTGATGTGTCTGAACGATTTGGAAACCTCTTCGAGGTGAACGGTGGCGGTTGCCCCGCCAGACACGTTCTCACGATTCCTGCTGTTCAATCGCCGCATCTAGGCCCGGGTGAACCTCTTCGATGCGTTGCGCTCGTTCGATCATCGAGTTCAGATGCTTTGTGACTTCTGAGGGCTCGACGGCGAGCCCCACTAGAGTGGCGAGCACTTCGAGACCACCTTGGATTGCACCTGCTGCTAGAAAGGCATCGATTGTGATGTCGCCTTGGTGCCGCAGGATGTCCAAACGTTTTGCCAGCAGGTCGTGTTCAGCACGGACGGTGCTGGGGTCGAGGTTATCGGCTTTGAGCAGACGGTGAAGCAAACTGTCCATATTCAGTCCTCGCGATGTGGATGCTTTGATGCTTGTGCTTTGGCATGGGTGGTGGTGGCAAGAACGAGGAGACTCAGGGTGGCCACAAAAGAGACGGTGGGAATACTTTCCTCTGGTGTCTCTACGCACCCCATCTCTGTGCAGGCCCATAAGCCATCCAAGCATGCACACATGTTGCATCCATCATCAGATGGTTTGGAATCTCCAGGAGCGCACTCAGCATCAGTCCCTCCTATTGAATCGGGAGGATATTTGTCAGGCGTCGAATGGTCGGTCCATTCGATGAACAGGACCAGATGTATGTCTTGACCGTCCCATGCTTCAGGAAGTGACAGGTCCTTCGTGCCCGTTAGTCCCTCTCCAAGATCATACCAAGATCTTGCAACATGAGGGTAGGAAGATTGCCCGTTCGACCCGTCATAGTAAATCATGTCCTCGACAGCAACAGCTCGCACTCGGACAGAATGAGTCGCACAATCTCCCGCAACGATCAGTGTAGCACCCTCTATATCACATTCGGACCCTCCTGCAGGTGCTGCATCGATTGATAGTTTGTAGGTGAGAGTCCCTGTTGAGTTGGCAGTCACGTCCCACTGCAGTTCGATCTCACCATGTGGCGACCAGTTCGACGCAGTGGTAAGTGAGACGTTGAACTCGTCAGAGAGATCGTCGAGTACTTCGGCTCTGGTCCCCAGGTGCATCCACGAACCTCCCACAATGGCAGTTGGTGCGATCATACGATATCTTCCGCCGCTTGCGGGGTCAGCTGCGGTTGCATCACCATAGCGTTCCCCCCATCTTTCATCGCCAGCTTCGGTGCCGAATGGGTCGTTTGTGGTATTGTGGACATGGACGCGAACCACGTCCTTGTCGGCAAGAGCATCGTCCATAGAATGCTCAGTTTTGACGCAGTTGGTACACCATACTGCCGTATATGCTTCGATGACCTGGCCGAGTTCTGACAGATTCACGCTTTCGTTGAAGGACATGTTAGCTAGTCTCTCTATGCCCCCGAGTATTCCCCCAGAATGGTTCGTTGCTGAAGAGGCGACCTCAGTGACCTGTGTTCCTGAAGCCGTGCCTATTGAGATGAGTAGAGTTGTGACGATGAGGATGATGTGCCAGAATCTCCGTTGCTCACCATACTGCCGCATCGAAATCAGAGAATGCTTGGTTAGGCATCTTTTCAACCAAACGGTCTGACGGACGAGGATTCTTGACCGACAAGGTGCTCCCTGCATCATGTCCAAGCCATTC